>Ga0207024_10227_pt1 | contig 15471 bp, 16 predicted proteins | sample Alteio_BWMinCont_44_FD_153470 | JGI IMG/M metagenome (GOLD analysis project Ga0207024, IMG submission 153470) | Enriched cells from forest soil in Barre Woods Harvard Forest LTER site, Petersham, Massachusetts, United States -... | ecosystem: Environmental > Terrestrial > Soil > Temperate forest >...
CCTCCCCCACTCCACGCCGGCAAAAATAGCAACACGAACAGGAGTACCCAGCAGGACCCCCTAACCATACTCATACCTCTATTATACTCTTTCCCCCCTTTGTGATTCAACACAAAGCCCGCTTCTAGTTTTAATGTTAACTTTTTCTTAACAACTTATTTACAAATCAGAAACAATTTCCCTCTCCAAAGGAGCAAATCATGGAATGAGAGAAACTGGAACCCGATGCTTTCGATCGTGATCCCCACTTACAACGAAAAAGATAATCTCCCTATTTTAGTCGAAAAAGTCTTCATTTCACTCGGATCCGAGCCGGCTGAAGTGGTCGTCGTGGATGACAATTCTCCGGATGGAACCGGAGCGGTTGCTGAAAATTTAAAAAAAAATTATTCGATACAGGTGGTACACCGATCGGGAAAAAACGGTTTAGCCTCCGCTGTCATCGAGGGATTTGCCGCCGCTAAAGGCGATTTTCTTTGCGTGATGGATGCGGATATGAGCCACGACGCCAGACTTCTTCCAAAATTTCTGGAAGCGCTTCGACAGGGCGCGGATCTCGCGATCGGCAGTCGATACGTCCCCGGCGGCGGAATGAGCGGATGGCCGAAATACCGTGAATTTGGATCCCGCTTTGCAATCCTGCTGGCAAAACCTATCACCAAAGTTCGGGACGCCACCTCAGGATTTTTTTGTTTTAAGCGTCCCGTTTTACATAACGTTCCTCTCGATCCCTTAGGATTTAAAATCGGTTTGGAAATTTTCGTGAAAGGCAACATTGCAAAATTTCAAGAGGTTCCTTACGTGTTTACCGACAGACAAGCGGGAAAAAGCAAACTGAATAATAAGGAAATAATAAATTATTTAAAACACTTGCTTCGGCTCTATAAGTGGAAGTTTAGAAACGCTTCCCGATGAAGAAGACGCCGATCATAATGAAGAGGACGCCGATCCATCGAAATGCCGGAACAGGTTCTTTAAAAATGAGTAAGGAACAGAGAAGCACCAACGGATAGGTCAGACTAATCATCGGGTAAGCGAAACTTAAGGCTTCCTGTGTTAAAACTTTTAAAAAGATTGCCGTAGCCGATGCATAAGTAATCAGACCAGCAAGGATATAAGGACTAAAAAAAATGCGAATCATCGATGAATCAAAATCAAGTTTCACGCCGCGAGTGCCGGCTTTAAAAAAAAGCTGGCCCGCGGTTCCCAGAATGACCGATATCAAGATTAAACCGAATGAATTCATCGCGGCTCTTTTTCCATTTAGACGGAGGGAAACCTTTTGAACGGAGAATTTCGAACTGGAATCGGATATGATAAGCATCGCTTGATAGCTGGAGGACCCTTGGTTCTTGGCGGGATCCCGATTGATTTTGACAAGAAACTTTCCGGACATTCGGATGGAGATGTGTTACTTCATGCCGTGGTCGATGCGCTGCTTGGAGCCGCTGCTCTTGGCGATATCGGCACTCATTTTCCGGATACCGATCCGCGATGGAAAAACGCCAACAGCGAAATCTTTTTGCGACATGCGCTCGGATTAACGCGAAAAAAAGTATCGATCACTTTTTTGGATTGTATTATTTTAGCTGAAAAGCCGAAGCTTGCGCCTCACTTTGATGCCATTCGCGCCAAACTGGCGACACTGCTTGATCTTACGATTGATAAAATTTCTTTGAAAGCAAAAACCGAAGAGGGCTTGGGCGACATCGGTTCCTGTAACGCAATGGCCGCCTTCGTCGCCATCACGGTTAAGTTAACATAATAACAACAAATTTTTTATATTCCGCCAGACAAGTAAAAAAGAATTTTTGTGTGTGACCAGATTTTAAGCCGATGACTTGTCATAGCTTAATTTTAGAATCTCCCAGATTAAGCCGTGACAAGTCATCGGCTTAAAGTAAGATACAAGGAAAAAATTCTATCGGAACCTTTACAAAACAGAAATAAAAAGTTAACCTTTATTTTCTTGCTCATTGCCACTAAACATGGTATTCTTGGTAATAAGGGAAGATAAAATGAAATATTCTAAGAGGTTCTCAACAAAAGGGCTTAACGTCAGAACAAGAATAAGAAATAAAAAATGCCTCAATTGTTTGAAAGAATTTGAAACGCGGTCGGCAAAATCTCTTTATTGCTCCAAAAAATGCAAAAACATCGTAGCTTACTCGAATCGAACGGATGGAGTGTTCCGGTATCTAACCCATATCCAGCGGAAAGTCGACGGCCTTATCGGGCATCGGAGACTCATCGACCCACAGCTTGAACAAATCTCTGAAATGCTTAACGTAATGAAGCACACCCTTAAAGGCAGGACAAATCCTCCTTAAACCCGAACAGGACATAATGAGCCGGGAACCCTCATGCATCTTCTGCTCAATCATAAAAAAAGAGATTCCGAGCGCGTTGATCCATGAAGATGATGAGCTAGTCGCCTTTAAAGATATCAATCCCCAAGCTCCCGTACATTTTTTAATCGTTCCAAAGAAACATTTTAACGATCATTTTAACCTGGAAGAAAAAGACTCCGCGCTAATTGGACGCGCCCACCTTCTCGCCAATAAGTTGGCGAAAGAAATGAACTTAGGAAACGATGGGTTCAGGCTGGTCATCAATTGCAAAGAGCGTGCAGGACAAACGGTGAACCATCTTCACGTCCATGTGTTGGGCGGAAGAGATTTTCACTGGCCTCCGGGTTAGTAATTTTGAATTCCGAAGGGAGGATAGAACCCCATGGAAGTCCGATTAGGAAAAGATGAGCCTCTTGAGCAAGCGTTGCGACGTTTCAGAAAACAGTGCCAGCGGCATGGCATCATGACTGAAATGAAAAAGCGCGAATATTATGAGAAACCGAGTGAGCGCCGTAAAAAGAAAGAGCAGCAGTGGCGCAAGCGAAAAAGTTCATAATTTTTTGTGAAACGCTTCTTTATTAAAAATTACCGGGCATTAAAAGGGTACTGGGAAAACTACAGTTCCTTCCGTTATTCGGTTTACTTTGTTATTGTCTTCGGACTGTTGACGTTTATTCTTTCGGCCAATATCATTCCCAATCAATTCCGCCCTGAATTGGGTAAAGAAAGTCCTATTGAGATTAGGGCGGAACATGACATTTCTGTGGAAGACAAAGCCGCCACGGAGGAGGCACGTCAGAAGGCGGAATATTCTATTCCGTTGACCTATACGATTGATCCGCGTAAAACGCATCAGTCCTTGGAGCAAGTCCATCAAGTCTTTGATGAAGTAAGGGGGGTCCTCGATCAAGGCATCCCGGGAGACCGGCGAATCATCGTTTTAAGAAAGGCAATCCCCTTCCCTATTTCCGAAAAAACACTTCTGACCCTCTTGAATGTTTCCAGAGCCGCACGCAGTCACATTGAGACGGAAAGCGATGATACCCTCCGTAAAGTGATGAAAAAAGGGGTACGGGAAAATAACGTTCCACAAGCCAGAATTGATATTGAGCGGATGGCGAAACAGTTTTCCGATCCCGGCGATTACACCGATGCAATTACGGAGCTGGCACAGGAAGCCATCAAGCCAAACGAGTTTCCGGATTGGGCCAGCCGCGATAAACAAGCCGCCACCATCGAGAAAAAATTCAGGGAAGAACCGATTACTCGACGCATTGAAAAAGGAACTGTGGTGGTGACCAAAGGTGAAATTATTTCCGAAGAAAAGATGGCCATTCTTAAAGATCTCGGCTACTTTTCATCGTCTCCTACCAATTACACCATTGCCGGAATGGCGATTTTAAGCCTTCTTTTGCTTGGATTAACCGTTTTTTATCTCTTGCATCATCATCCCGATATGTTTAAACAAGAAAAGCATCTTGTTTTGCTGGCGGTCATCCTTCTTCTTACGTTAGTGACCTCCAAGCTTCTCATTTTGGTTTCCGGATATCTTGCGCCGGTGGCGATGGCCAGTATCTTAATCGCAATTCTGTTTGACAGCCGTCTGGCGCTGTTCGCTACCGTCATTTTAAGCCTCATGGTGGGACTATTAACCAACGAAATGCGGGATATCGTTGTCGCCTTTGTCGGCGGATGTGTCTCTATCTTTAGCGTCTCCCGCGTCTCAAACCGTTTCCAGTTAACCAGTGCCAGCTTCTTGGTCGCGGTCGCCAATGTTGTCGTTATCCTCTGTTTCTCCTTGTTGGTGGACGAATCGATGTCCCAATTTCTGGATCATGCGCTGATTGGCGGAATTAACGGCCTCCTCTGCGTTATCTTGGCGATTGGCATCCTCCCTTTCTTAGAACAATTTTCAGGGGTCACAACGCCGTTTCGTCTGATGGAATTGGCCGATCCCAATGCTCCCTTGTTGCGCAACTTTTTAGCGGAATGTCCCGGAACCTACCATCACAGCATCGTGGTGGCCAATCTGGCTGAAAATGCCGCTCAAGCGATTAAAGCCAACTCTCTCCTGGTTCGGGTGGGCGCTTATTATCATGACATCGGAAAAATGCGAAGACCCGGATTTTTCATCGAAAATCAAATGGGGGGAGAAAATCCTCACGACAAACTCAACCCGACGTTAAGCACCCTTATTGTCACGGCACACACCAAGGACGGCTTGGAAATGGCGAGGGCTTATAAACTTCCAAAGGAAGTGCAGGACATCATCGTTCAGCATCACGGCACACGTCCGGTGAATTATTTTTATCATCAAGCGGTCACCAAGGAGGGCGTTGATCGCGTCAACAAAGACGATTTCCGCCATGAAGGACCGAAGCCTCAATCCAAAGAAGCGGCTATTCTAATGCTGGCCGACGCGGCGGAAGCGGCCACCCGATCACTTCCAAAACCGACCGCCTCAAAAATCGAGCAAACCGTTAACGAAGTGATCCGCGGTTCAATGCTTGACGGACAATTGGATGAATGCAACTTAAGTTTCAGCGAACTCAATATTTTAATCAACACGTTCATTCGGCTTTTAACCGGAATGTATCATCACCGGATTGAGTATCCCGACATGTCGAAGCTTTCCAATGTCGACAAAAGCGGACCGAAAAAAGGTCAAGTGCTTCGTTTTGGTTCCTAAGAGGCGGGTCTTTATACGATCAGATCAGAAACGGATAAAAATTAATAAACCCAAGGTAAAAGCCTTAATTCTATCCATTCTTAAAGAGGAAGAAAAAATCGGCGAAATCAGTGTCATGTTCGTGGGGGATGAAGAAATCAAAGAATTAAATTTCAAATATCGCAAGAAGAAAAAGCCCACTGATGTTTTAGCGTTCCCTCAAGATTCTCCGCTGATCGGCGATGTGGTCATTTCAATCGATACCGCCTCCCGTCAGGCGAAAATGCAGCATCATTCCATAAACGACGAACTCTCTTTTCTTCTCATTCATGGGACCCTCCATTTGCTGGGCTACGATCATCATCAAGACCGGGAGAGAAAAATCATGTTTAAAAAACAGGATGAGTATTTTCAGAAATTGAGAAACCGATGATCAACCGAACAAAGAAATATCTTTTCAGGACAAGACCTTTTTTTGAAAGCGCAAACAATGCCATTATCGGCATTTTACTCAGTTTTAAAAATGAGCGGAATCTGCGGATTCATTTTTTGGCGGCCATCTTGGTTCTACTCGCAGGATTGTGGCTTGGAATCTCCCGCCTGGAGCTCGTTCTGCTTTTACTGGCGATTACATTCGTCTTTATGGCGGAAATGTTGAACACGACCATCGAGGTATTGACCAACGCTTTTGTTGAGGAAGAAAACCCTTCCGCTCAGCTCGCCAAGGATGTCGCCGCAGGAAGCGTCTTGATTGCGGTGATTGGAGCCGTTGCGGTCGGCTATCTTGTATTTTTTGACAAAATACGAACGATGACACCTCATTTTTTTCACGAAGTTAAAACCTTTCCGCCCCATATTGCCGTCGTCTGCTTAATTTTAGTCATGATCGTCACCCTGATTTTGAAAACGCTTTCTCCTCACGGCACACCGTTGCGTGGCGGAATGCCGAGCGGTCACGCCGCACTTGCCTTTTCAACCGCCACGATCATTTTCTGGTTTTCGAAAGACTTGCTGGTCGTCAGCGCCGCTTATCTCTTAGCCGTGATGGTAGCTCAAAGCCGCGTTTCGTACCGGGTCCACGGATGGTGGGAAGTGATCGGAGGAGCATTGGTTGGCTTTCTGCTTACCTTACTTATCCTACGGAGTTTTCTTTTATAATGTCTTCTCATCACGTTCTATCGACGATCCTTATTCAAGGCCTTCTGCTTCTCGCCTTGGCGTTTTTTTCAGCCTCCGAAGCGGCGATTCTGGCCGCCAACCGGCTGCGCGCTAAACACAATGCGGAGCACGGCAGCCGTGGCGCCAAGGCGGTGCTTGATTTACACGCTAAAAAAGAAGATTTCCTCCCATCCATTTTAGCCCTAGAGACACTTTTCACCGTGGTCATCAGCACGCTGGGAACTGCCTTGGCGGTTTCCTATTTCCCGGGCCCGCGCGGCTTATTCTTTTCCGCGTTACTGATCACCCTTTTGATTTTGTGTCTGGGTGAAATTCTGCCGAAATCATTGGCAACGTTAAAGCCCAACCGGTTTTCATACCTGGCAGCACCCATTATTTTAGCCCTGACGGGCGTTTTATCGATTCTGCTTCATCCCCTCACCTGGGCTCTCGGAAAACTTTTTACCCTGGTCGATCACGAGCCGTCCCATGTGGCTTCGGAAAAAGAGTTGAAATATTTAATTTCATTAAGCCGGGAACACGGCATCGTTCAGGAAGAAGAAGAAGAATTACTTCACAATATTTTGGATTTCACCGATGCAAAAACGGGAGAAATTATGACCCCGCGCACCCAAGTGGAAAGCTTTGATCACACCGACTCCACAGAGGAAGTCTTGCAAAAATATTATGCAACCGGTCACAACCGGTACCCGGTCCACGATAAAGATCTCGATCACATTTTAGGTGTGGTGGAAATCCGAGACATTTTGCTTCCAATGGCCAAACGGCTCGCAGTCCCTTCCTTAAAAGAACTTATCAAGCCGGTAGTCTTCGTTCCGGAAAGCAAGCGTGTCGGCAAACTTTTTTCCGAAATGAAAAAAGATAACTTTACTTTTGCGGTCGTGATTGACGAATACGGCGGCACGGCGGGGATTGTAAGCCTTACCAACCTCCTTGAAAAAATTGTGGGAACTCTCGAGAAAACAACCGGGCGTCAAATTTTTCCGCTAGATGAAAAAAATCTCATTGTTCCCGCCGGGGCGAAACTGAATGAAATCGAAGAGAAATTAGGAGTATCGTTAAATGTCGAAGAATATCAAACGGTCGGGGGACTGGTCTTCGGACTTTTTGGAAGGGTTCCCAATGAAGGGGAGCAAATCCGTTACCAAAATCTAAAGTTTACAGTGACTCAAAAAGACGGATATAAGATTCACCAGGTGATGGTGACCAAGGAGGGGCCATAGTCTTGATGGGATTGTTGATTGTCCTCGCGGCGCTCAACCTTATTTTTCTTGGATTTCTGATGGTTCGCGGTATTTTCCCAAAAAAACTCGCTCAACTTCTTTCGAAATTCAAGCGATCGTCAAAGAATGATGAGGAAATTAAAATCGTCGTCGGCGAAGAAGAACCGTTGGTTCTTGAAAAAGAGGACCAAGAATTGATCGAGAGCGTTGTCACGTTCGGAAAGACGATGGTAAAAGAAGTGATGACCCCACGGATCGACATGGTTTGCGTCCCTACCGGCACCCTGGTCTCCGCGGTTATCGATAAAACGCTCTCCGAGGGCTATTCCAAGTTTCCGGTTTATCAGGAAAATATCGACAATATTGTGGGAATCGTCTACTTGAAAGATTTGATGAAAGATATTCGAGAGGGACGAATGAGCACACCGGTTACAACCCAAGTGCGAAAACCCTATTTGGTTCCGGAAAGCAAAAAAGTGGACGATTTGCTTAGGGAAATGCAAAAAGAAAAAATTTCGATGGCCATTGTGGTCGACGAATACGGCGGCACGGAAGGACTGGTCACCGTTGAAGACTTGGTCGAAGAGATTGTGGGGGAAATCGACGACGAACACGACCGGCAGCTTCCCGATTTGCTTCAAATCGAAAAAAACACGTGGCTGATTGACGGCCAAATCAATCTGGAAGACTTAAACCAAGCACTCGACACTCATTTTCCTACCGAAGAATTCGAAACCCTAGCGGGCTATCTTTATGGTTTGATGGGAAAAGTTCCGCGACCGGGCGATAAAATTGAAACCGATCAAGGCACCCTTGAGGCCGCCGTTGTCCATCGCCAGCGTATCTCCAAGGTGAAGTTCACGAAAAAAAAGGAACTTAGCAAAGCACTGGGTAATCATGCGTGACAATAACGCATGGCTGCCAACAAATCGATCTATCTCGCTTTAGGAATCCACAACCACCAACCCGTTGGGAATCCTTCCTCGATCTTTGAACAAACGTTTAAGTCGGCCTATGAACCCTTCCTTAAACTGCTCGCCAAACATCCCAAGGTCAAAGTCTCGATGCATTACAGCGGGCTTCTGCTTCAATGGCTCGTTGAAAAGCATCCGGAGTATGCCAACAAATTAAAGGATCTCAATAACAAAGGACAGATTGAACTTTTAACCGGTGGTTTCTATGAACCGATTATTTCCGCAATTCCCGACCGGGATAAAATCGGCCAAATCGGAAAATTGACCAAATACATCGAAGAAAAATTTTCATTCACGCCCAAGGGACTTTGGCTGACGGAACGAATTTGGGAGCCCCATCTCCCCAAAGCGCTTGCGGAAGCGGGGGTTGAATATACCATCCTTGACGAAAGTCACTTTCAAAAAAAGGATGTCCTCGGCTATTATGTTACAGAAGAACAAGGCTATACGACGGCCGTATTTCCCATCAACTTTGATCTGCGGCGCGCCATTCCCTATAAACCCGTGAACGAAGTCTTGGAATTGATTAAGGAGTCGGCCACGGAGGAAGGAAACGGTTTAATCTGTTTTGCCGATGACGGCGAAAAGTTCGGCGCTTGGCCGGACACTTATAAAAGTGTCTATGACAAAGGGTGGCTTGAAAAGTTTTTCGAAAAAATCGCAAGCACTCCCTGGATTAAGATCACCTCTTTCTCGGAATACCGGAAAAAATTTCCTCCGCTCGGCCGATTGTACATTCCTGCCTGTAGTTATCCTGAAATGAATGAATGGGCCGATGGAATGTGGCGGAACTTCCTGGTGAAATATCCGGAGGCGAACAATCTTCACAAAAAACAGCTTTATGTCAGCCAAAAAGTGGAAAAAGTTAAAGAATTAGAGATTAAAACCCGCGCTCAGGAAGATTTATGGCGCGGCCAAACCAATGACGCCTATTGGCATGGACTCTTTGGAGGATTGTATCTCCCCCACTTACGCAATTCCGTTTACATGTATCTCATCAAAAGTGAATCGTTGGTGGATAGATACCTTCATCGCGGCGGCCCGTGGCTGGATGTCGAAATCAGTGACATCGATAAAGATTTAAGGGACGAAGTCCTCATTAATTCGGATAAACTTAACCTTTATCTACGTCCGACCCAAGGGGGACAACTGGTTGAGCTGGATTACAAACCGCGGGCCTGTAATTATCAAGCACTGATGTCGCGCCGGCCGGAACCCTATCATACTAAAAAAGATTTAGTCGACTGGTATCCACGCTACTCCTTCATCGACCATTTTCTCTCTCCAGAGACAACCCTCGACACATTCTCTAAATCAAAATACAATGAGCAAGGAGATTTTGTTAATTCGGTTTATCATTTTGACATCGAACGTAACCATGAACATGCCACTGTAAAGCTGGTTCGAGACGGCCACGTGACGGTCAAAAATGAAACGCATGCGGTGCGCGTTGAAAAACGCATTATCGTTCCGCGTGGAGAGGCCCACTGCACCGTTGAACTGCATCTGACCAACGGGACCTCACACAACCTTCCGTTGTGGTTTGGATCGGAAATTTCGTTTAATTTTCTTTCCACCCTCGACCCGGCGTCGGGAATCTATTTCGAAGATCGCACGGCGCGGTTCTCGGAGACCCTTGCCATGAAAGGGGTCAACAATCTGATCCTGAAAGACGGCCTGCGAAAAGTTGAAATCACGATGACCCTTTCAAAAACCGCGGAACTTTGGACCTTTCCACTTGAAACGGTATCCCGATCCGAAAAAGGGCTTGAACGGCTGTTTCAAGGAACGATCTTACTTCCCCACTGGCAGTTGACGCTCGGCCCTAAGGGAACCTGGAAATCGGTCATCGCGTTTCATTTTAAGGACCTCGTTTAAGCGAAAATTATTCGCATTTACTTTTTACAGCTGAAATAAAGTCCTCCGCGAAAAGCCGGCCGTGGATGAGTAACGCTCCCGGAATTGCCTCGCGTGGCATTGCATTTTGAAGTATCACCATTTGTTCAACAATCATCGTTTCTATCAGGTTATTCCGATCGAGACCGTGACTGGGACGTGGTGGGTGCTGGTAAGCCAGTCGCTCGGCGGTGCGCTGATCTTGAAGAAGCAACTCCATAACCGAATCGGACAGGGGTTTTTGGTCCGGGGAATGATGCGAAAGAAAAGCATTGAAGAATCTTGCCGTATTCGTGGGGTCAGCCTTAACGTCTCTCTGCAAATTGAGTAAAATCGATAAAGCGGAAACAGGGAAAGGGATGCCGCCTTGACAAACGGCAAAAATGGAGGCCCCTAAATTGAAATAATAATAAGTGGGGAAAAGTAAGGAATCCGGCTCCCTAATTCCTGGAAGGTTCCGCAGGGTTCGATCAAGCGTTAAGGCCGGGACGAACACGTAACGCGCCATTAACTCCACGGGTGCCATCTCGGTCGGTTCGTTTTGCCTACTGGCGTATTCTATGGTATCTTGAGCGGCGCTATCGCAAAATTCGTCAAACCTTGCCCGTTCGTCTATGGCATAATTTCTCGGCGCCTCTAACCCCCAAAAAAGGGGCGGCTGATTTCCACCAATAGATCCGGCCATACGATCACCTAACCGACTTCGATCTGAATTTGGGTGCCCTCGATTTTAACCGGATAGCAGTTGACATTCTTCTGACTCGGACCGGAGCAGACTTCTCCCGTTTCCAACCGGAAAATCGCGCCATGCCAGGGGCAGGTAACTTCTTTGTCCGTGACGTCGCCCTCGGACAAAGGCCCTCCGGCATGCGTGCAGCGGTCATCGATGGCATAATATGTTCCGTCCACATTAAACACCGCAACTTTCTTCCCGTTGACATCGACGCACTTGCTTTTGCCCGGTTCAATCTCCGCTTGCGCTACGGTAATGACATTGCTCATAAAATTGCTCCTTTCAAAAGAATTGCTTAATTTCGCTTTCCGGGAGTAAAGGCCTTCCGCGCCTTATCCACAGCTTTTCCCATTGACAAGTGCTTAAATTATTGATAGGATTGCATGGTATGGACGTTCCGGGTATATCCAACAGACGAGCAGAATCCCCCTTTTTAGGAAGTCCAATTGTTAAGGGAAAAATCAATGCCTTTGCATTTTTGGGTGGTGATCTCCTTTTCACATCAGGCAAAAAACTCAGCCGAAATCGTCAACAGTCTCCAACCGACGGGATGGAGCCAGTACAAACCACACAGCTTTATCCAAACTCCGTTGCACAAGGTCCGGACGCTTCAGTCGTCATTGGAACTTTGGGTCATCTTGAGTTCATGAAACCCTTAGAGAGGACATCGAATAGCTGTATAAAACTTTTTTCCCCTGACAATAACCATAACGATTTTACCTCCTCCCCATCCCTAATAAAATCTTCAGAAAATGGCCGTTGGATTGCAGCAGTCTCTCCGGGATGGGAAAGTTTATCAGATTGCGTTCACATCATCAACGCCCCGCAAAGCAAAGTAGCCTCTGTTGTTTACTGGGAATCAGAGGCTCGATTCATCGATTTGGGTTGGCTATCTCCCGATATGAACGATAACATCATCGATCGAGGCATTGGAGTTCGCGTTAAAGCCGTCGATGTTACCAATGATGGGCTTGTGGCGGTGGGACGAACCGATGGGGTCCTCCTCCTCGTCGATGCAAACAAGGATAGGCGCCTTAGTGAACAACGCTTGGGCAAATCGATTTCGGATCTTGGCTTTTTTTCTCCTAATGTTCTCTTTGCTGCCGTTAAACAGCCGGATGAAACCAACGTTAAAGGAAATCACCAATCATCCTTACTTCAAATACAAACTGACGGGATGTATGCTGAATATTTCGGCGCCATGGAACATACAGCTCATCATATTGCTTTCCCCTCTCATAAAGAATTGATTGCAGTTGTTGGCTCCAGAGGCGGCTTGCACTATTTTTCCTCAAAAGAAAAAAAAGAACTTGCGGTTAATCCTCTGAGCGGATATCTTTACAATCCGGCTTTTCTTCAAGACTATTCCATTGGTGTAATTCGCCACGATCGGCAAGCAAATACAAGTCACATCGTTCGAGTTCCAACACCTTCTTAAGAGAATAAAACCGGGACACACCACTAATATTACCAAATTGTTAATATTAGTGGTGTGTCCCTAATTTATTTGTCGCCTTCGACGCGGTAGTCGGCGTCAATCACGCCTTCGGAAGGCGGCTGTGCGCCGCCGCCGTCACCGCTGACCGGATGCTCGCCTTGCGGCGTCCACACGGTCTTTCCACCGGGAGCTCCGCCCGCTTGACCCGCCGCTTCACCGGCATGAGCGTAGGCCGCTGAGCTGACTTCATAGAGAACTTGCTTCAGCGCTTCGCTTTCAGTTTTAATCTGATTCAGATCGTTCGCCGTGAGCGCATCTTTCAATTTCTTAATGGCCTCTTCCGCTTTGCTTTTCAGTCCGGGCTCAATACTCGGAATATCTTTCAGTGTTTTCTCGGCAGTATAAACCATCGAATCGGCTTGCGAACGAGTCTCCGCTTCTTCGCGTTTTTTCTTATCGGCCTCTGCAAACGCATCGGCGTCTTTCACCATCTTGTCGATTTCAGCCCTTGGAATGTTCGTCGATCCGGTCAACTTAATACCGGTTGATTTTCCACTTCCAAGATCTTTAGCCGTCACATTCAAGATGCCGTTGGAATCGATTTCAAAATTAACTTCAATTTGAGGGGTTCCGCGGGGCGCAGGCGGAATATCGGTCAATTGGAAACGGCCCAGGCTTTTGTTATCCGAAGCCATCGCGCGCTCTCCTTGCACAATCGGAACCTCAACTGCGGTCTGCATGTCGCTGCCGGTCGTAAAGATCTTTTTCGCCGAAGTGGGGACCGCCGTATTGCGATCGATCATCTTTTCAACATAACCGCCCATGACTTCAACACCCAACGTTAAGGGCGTTACATCGACCAGGACGATGTTCTTCACTTCACCCACTAAAACGCCGGCTTGCACCGCGGCGCCAAGAGCAACGCATTCGTCGGGATTGATGTCTTTGTTTGGCTCTTTCCCGAAGAACCGTTTGACAAATTCTTGAATCATCGGCATGCGGGTTGCACCGCCAACCAACAGAATTCGATCGACTTTCTCGGGGCTTAAACTTGCATCTTGAATCGCTTGACGAGTCGGGCCTGAGCAGCGCTCGACCAACTCGCTTGACATCCGCTCAAACTCGGTGCGCGTGATCGTCATATCCAAATGTTTGGCGCCGGACGCATCGGCCGTAACAAACGGTAGATTGATGTTGGTTTGCGTGACTTGCGAAAGTTCAATCTTCGCCTTTTCAGCTGCTTCACGAAGACGTTGCAAGGCCATCCGATCTTGCCTTAAATCAATGCCGTGCTGTTTCTTAAAATTATCCGCCATCCAGTCAACGAGCAGTTTGTCCCAGTTGTCGCCACCCAAGTGCGTGTCGCCGTTGGTTGATTTTACTTGGAAAACGCCGCCGCCGACTTCCAAAATGGAAACGTCAAAGGTACCGCCACCCAAATCAAAAACCAAAACGGTCAAATTTTCATCTTGTTTATCCAAACCATACGCCATAGCGCTCGCGGTCGGTTCGTTAATAATGCGGATGACATCAAGACCGGCAATCTGTCCCGCCTCTTTCGTGGCTTGGCGCTGTGCGTCATTGAAATAAGCAGGAACGGTAATGACCGCTTTCTCCACTGTTTCTCCAAGATAACGCTCGGCATCGCCTTTCAACTTCTGAAGAATCATCGCCGAAATTTCTTGCGGTGTATAATCTTTTCCCTGTAAGCGGACGCGCGCTTCGCCTTGCGGTCCTGCAACCACATGGTAAGGAACCATTTTCATCTCGTCCCCTACCTCATTCATGAATCGCCCCATAAACCGTTTAATCGAGTAAACTGTATTTTCCGGATTGACCACGGCTTGACGTTTAGCCAATTCGCCGACTAAACGTTCGCCCGTTTTTCCAAAGGCCACGACGCTCGGCGTCAACCGGTTTCCTTCCGCATTGGGAATGACAACCGGTTTTCCACCTTCAAGAATGGCCACCACCGAATTGGTGGTTCCTAAATCGATACCGACTACTTTTGCCATGTTTCTTAAACCTCCTGATCTACTTTACAATTTTTAAAACTTTAACTAACGCAGGGCGCATCACTTTGCCTTTAAACAGATATCCCTTGCGAGCTTCCTCCAGAATTTGATGGTCCTCCCCTTCCGCTCGCTCTTCATAACCAATCGCTTCATGCAAGGCGGGATCAAACAATTTTCCAATCGTTTCCATCGGAACCAATCCTTGGTCTTTCAAGATTTCCGCGAGCTGGCGGTAAACCATCACTAAGCCTTCTTTTAGATTCCCTTCGTTTTCAGTGGAGTGCAGCAACGCACGCTCAAAGTTATCCAGAACGGGCAAAAGTTTCTCGACGACAACGCTGCTGGCGTTTTCAACAAGATACTGTTTTTCTTCGCCAACCCGTTTTCGCCAATTCTCAAAGTCCGCTTGAAGGCGCTTGATTTGCTCAAGATACCCTTCCTCGCCTGCCTCTTGCTTATCGGTTAAAACTTCATTTTCTGCCATGAATTCTTACTCAACTCCTGAATTAAATATCCGTAGGCGGCAGACTCCTTAAAGAGTCTGTCCCCAACACAATCTATTATAAATCCTGACTCAACACATGTCAAGTACCCTTCAATGGTCGACTCAAGTATATTGACATAAAATGAATCCTGATGTATGATGATATGAGAAGCTTTATGTCAATTCCACAGCGCGTTTTTACCTCCTTTGCTAAAGCGGTCGTTCTGGTCTCCTTGTTTTTGACGATTGGAGCCGGGAGGGCCGAGCCGCAGCTTCAGACTAATAATACCCTTAACTATGTCATCCTGGTTTTAAACCATATTGAAAATAACATTTTCTTCGCCGTCGACGAACCTCGAGTTTTATCGAAAAGCATCCGGATACTCGATCCTCAAATCACAGAAGATTTCATCACCCGGGACCAATACCTGGAAGTTCTGCAGTCGATTACCGGAAAGTATCCTGATCCAGATCGATTTTTCCAAAAAGTGATGAAGAGTATTATTGTTT
>Ga0207024_10162_pt1 | contig 15434 bp, 3 predicted proteins | sample Alteio_BWMinCont_44_FD_153470 | JGI IMG/M metagenome (GOLD analysis project Ga0207024, IMG submission 153470) | Enriched cells from forest soil in Barre Woods Harvard Forest LTER site, Petersham, Massachusetts, United States -... | ecosystem: Environmental > Terrestrial > Soil > Temperate forest >...
TACGCGCAGGCTTATTAGGCGCGCAATGGATTTTACCTAAACCAGTATTTGATTTTAATGATAATTTTACCAATAATTGGGCCTTAACTGGCTTATTAGATACCCAAATAGGGTATTGGTCTGGCGATGGTGCCGCCAGCAATGGTGCCAATGCTGCCATTGCCACTGCGGCTGCCGCGCCGCTTATTCGAATTCAAACTACTGTGCATAATACTAATTTAATGCCCTATCTTGAAGGGGGTGTCGGGTTGGCATTTTATTCTCACGATCAAATTGCCGATAACCAATTAGGCGCGAGCTGGGGTTTTGAAAATAAAGTTGGGGTAGGCCTCATCTTTGGTGAAACCAAACAATATGATATTAGTTATCATTATGTTAATTTCAATAATTATCATCTCTACCATCAAAATGACGGTTTTGTGGCAGATTGGATGCTCACGTTCGCTTATCATCTTGCCTGATAAAATATTTTTGCTTTTGCTTCAACCTTGACTATACTCAAAAAGCTTAGTTACATTTAAGGCTGTATATTCATCAAGGAAGCAGAAACTGTGCAATTAAAACTCAAGTCCATATTGAAAACCTTGATATTCACTTTAGGAGTGGATTTTTCAATAGCTGTAGCGGCCCCTGAAGGCGGTGAAGTGACGCGCGGCGATGCCACTATCAATAGTACCGATCCTCGCAATTTACAAATCAATCAAAGCTCCAACAAAGCTATCATCAAATGGCAAAGTTTTAATGTAGGTTCTGATGAATCGGTTAATTTTCATACACCAGACGCTTCAGCTATTACCTTAAACAGAATTACCAGTGGCGATGCGTCACAAATTTTAGGCCACGTGTCATCAAACGGTCAACTGTGGTTGATCAATCCGAACGGCATTTTATTTGGCCAAGGCGCGCAAGTGAACGTCGCAGGGCTACTCGCCAGCACCATGGATATTACCGATGAAAATTTTTTAAACAGCAATTATGTTTTTTCGCAATCCAGCAGCAATTTAGCCTCTATTATTAATCAAGGCAATATCAATGCTACCAATGGCGGCTATGTGGCGATGTTGGCGCCACAAATTAATAACACTGGAATTATTTCTGCTGAATTAGGTACGGTGGCGATGGTTGCTGGTAATCAAGCGACGCTCACGTTTCAAAATAATCATTTACTCAATATTGCCGTGCCGAGCAATGTGCCGTTGTATGATGGCACGGGCAAACCCATGACCTTAACCAATAGTGGTACGATTCAAGCGGATGGCGGGCAAGTGTTATTGACTGCCGCAGGCATGAATGAATTGCTGGATGAAAGTATTAATGTCACGGGTATTATTAAAGCCGATACCGTGAGTGAATCACAAGGCAAAATTATTTTAAGCGCTAGTGGCAATACGATTTTAGATAATGCGACCATTAGCGCACAAGGCGGCAGTGTTGAAGTGTTAGGCCAACATGAAGTGAAATTACTTGATAATACCAGCATCAATGCTGGTGGTGGACAAATTTATGTCGGTTGGGATCAAGACGATCCAAGTGCAATTGAAGCCCAAGCTACTGTGATTGCGCCAAATGTATACTTGACCGCAGATTCTGTCGAAACTTCGGGAGATAAAATTCAGGAAGATCTTAGCCATATCTTCGCGAAGCATTTGTTGATTGATCCTTGGGATGTCACAATTGCCAGCAGCGGAAGTGATATTCCTGATGATGGAAATTTCGATCCAAGCTCTACTTCTACTATTACTGCTTCAAGTATTGATACCGTATTAAATAATGGTACTGACGTAACGATTACCACTGGCAGCTCAGGAACAGATGCGGGTAATATTACTATTAATAACGACGTGACATGGAGTTCGGGTAATACTTTAACGTTAAATGCCGCTAACAATATTATATTAAATAATAATATTACCAACACTAGTACAGCTAATTTAAATTTAGAAGCAAATGGTACGGTAAGCGGTGCGGGCAATATTAATTTAGCGTCTGGGTCAGTGAATGTGGCGGGCACCGATGGCATAGGCAGCGCAGGTGCAACGACACTTAATAGTACACAGGCGTTACAGTTGGGAAATATTTCTTCAGCTGATTTAACTGTAACAGCGCAGGACGTGACACAAAATGCAGTGATTACCACTGCAGGTGCAAATGTCACGATGGAGATCAATGATACGTTTAATCAAAGTCCAGATGGCAGTATTGTCACCGGCAGTGGTTTGACGTGGGGTAATGTCACGATTCATGCCGGTATAGGTGCAAGTGGAATTACTGGCCTTATGACCTCAGCCGGTTTGATCGAAGGCAATTCGCTGTGTATTGATACGGGCGCCAATAGCACGTCTGCTTTTACGCAAAGCGGCAGTTGGATTTCACATGATACCGGCTCAACTGGCATGTCGATTTTAAATTATGGTATGGGCGATATTATTCAAACCTCTACTGGACACATGACCTTAACCTTTGCCGATTCTCCCACCACCGATCTTGGCATTTCTTTGACTGCCATGAATGGTGGAATTGTGCAAGCAGGGACACTGGATGCCAAACAATCTTTAGTAACGCTCAAAGCCGAAGTAGGCGATCATATTACCCAAGATGATGGTGAAGGTCATCTGGGATCCATTACCTCAGGCACTACAAAAATTTTTGGTACCGATGGCGCTACCGCTAATTTATCAGGCAATAATAGCTTAGGTAAATTAGGCGGTTATACCTTGGGTCATCTTACGGTTAATGATGTGAATACCAATGGACTAACGCTTGATACGATTACCTTGAGTGGAAATTTGACTATCGTGGCGCAATCTATTGCACAATCCGATGGTATTCAAATGACAGGTATGGATAAGACGGCGAGTTTTATTGTTGCTAATGGCGGCACAGTTAATCTGGATAACCATAATCAATTTAACGCAAATACAGTGAGCGTCGTGGGCGCAGAGGGAACCGCAGCAGGTACGGTGACAATTCATGATGCTAGCACTCTGAAGGATTTGATGTTGGGCACGGTGTTAAGTAATAGCTTAACCATTACTGAGCCTTATGCGATCCATTTAACTGGCGCTGTGAATGTTGGCAGCGGTACAGTCAGTTTAACCACGACCAATGGCGGTATTACCGATGATTCAGGAAGTGGTTATATTGTGGCAGGCACAACGACTCTGACACAAGGTGGGCTTGGTAACATTGATTTTGAAAATACCACCAGCAACAGCTTTGGTACGATTACCGCGAGCGCCACCGGCGTGAGTTTAGAAACCGGTGATGGCATTGTGTTAAATGATAGTAATAGCAATGGTTTAACGATCGCGGGCTTAACAACTGGCTTGAATGGCAATATCTCGGTCATCGAAAATGGCAGTGTCGCAAGTGGTCCAGCCATTACTTTAGCCAGCGCGATTAATCCAGGCAGTGGTAGTGTTACTTTAGAAGCATTAGGTGGCGGTGGTATTATTGAAGCAAATAATGGCAGTATTACGACTAGTTCAAGCACTACTTTACAAGCAAGCGGCGGCAATACCGGATATATTGATCTGGAAGGCGATAATAGTTTTACTGCAGTGGCAGCCACCAGCGATGGCGGCGCGATTACGCTTAATGATGTCAACACCAGTGGTATCACGCTCAATGAAATAGATAGCGCAGATAATTTTACCTTGACTGCTAGTGGAGCGATTACCCAATCTAGTGACGTGAATGCCGGTACGCATACCGTCAATTTAACCACGACTGACACCGGCATTACTACAGGTAATAATGCGATTTATTTGAGTGATGGCACATTGACGGCTGGGGATGTCAATATGACTACAGCGAGCGGTGCTATATACCAAGATTTTGGTTTAATTAATTCGACTGGTACCTTAACTATTGCTGCCAGCAATGGCGCGCATGATGGTGGCAATAGCGTGAATCTTTCCAATCCAACTAATCAATTAGGCACCGTGAACATTAGCCATGTTAATGATGTCACACTCTATGGCGAAAATGGTTACACTATTTCCGGGATTAGCAGCACGGGTGATATCTATGCTGAAACCAATTATGGTGTTGATGATCCTGTGACGACTGGCACCTTAGAAGTCAGTGGTGCCGTGACGACTTCGAAACCAACTGGCACAATTAATTTATCGAATACTCGCACCACGGCAGAATACGGCGTGCAAGTCGATAGCTCCGGCAGTTTATCTGCACCAAGCGACATCGATGTATCCACTGCAGAAAGTGCCGCAGGTTTTACAAATAACGGCATCAATATTGCCGGCAATATCAGCAGTCCCAGCGGCAATATTTATATTTACGACAATCGTAATTACGAACTTTCTCCCAACACACCTTATGCTGCCAATATGAATATCGCGGGAACCCTTGCGACTGATTCTGGCAATCTCATGCTGGAAGATTTTGGTGCGGGTCTCATTACAATTGCCGATGGCGCAAGCTTACATGGCGGCACTAGCACACCACTGGTCATTCAATCCGATAATGGTTCGATTACCCAAAGCGGCGGTACGATAGCTGGCGCGGCGGGTGTGAATGTAACCGCCAGCGGAAATATCATTCAGGGCGGTACAGTGACGACCGCAGGTTCAGCGATTGATATATTGGCTGGAGAAGATTTTACCCAAACTGAAACGGGAACCCTTACCGCTGGCAGTGGATCGAACTGGGGCAATGTCACACTTTCTGCAAATGGAAACAGTGGAGGAAGTACGGGTGCTCTCACTCAAGCCGGTACAGTCGAAGGCAATGACTTGCTTTTAACAGCCTCTGTTGCGGGTGGAGCAGGCACATTATTACAAAACGGCAGTTTGATTTCACATGATGCATCGAGTGGGACCCCGGGTATTCAACTCTATGAGAGTAACGACGGACTGGATTTAACCCAGAGTGAGACGGGATTGATGACAACGTCAGGCTCAGATGTTTGGTTAGGCAATAATTCCGCAGTCGATGGAGAAACTATAACGCAAGCAGGCAGCATCAACACAAATGGGGGCGATGTAGAATTTGGCTTATCGAGTACGGGCACGATTACGCAAAATAGCACAGGAAATATAGTGGCTAAGCAAGTAGAACTATTTTTTCAAAATAATGCTACGGTAGATTTGACAGGCGCTAATAATGCGTTTGGTGCGTTGGCCGTGGACAATACTAATTCTGATGTGCCAACGATGCCCATTGCTACGGCATTAAATGTGGCAGATCAGGGAAATTTAGCGTTTGGGCTGTTCTATAATGATCCAACACATCCGCCTTCTTCGCCAGATTCATTCAGTAGCTTGTCTATCAATACCACTGGCAACATCACGCAATTAACCAGTGACGATGATGGTGATGCGTTAGAACCACTCACCGTAACAGGTGCAACGACTTTAAATGCGAATGCAGGCGATATTACTTTAAACGGCGACAGTCAGTTAGATGGTGCCGTAAGTGCGAGTGGTCATGATGTGGCATTAAGTAATAGCGGTGCGTTAATTTTGGCTGCGGGCACGGTTAGCGGAATTTTACAAGTCTTCGCTGATGGCGCTATCACGCAATCTGGAGCGCTCACTGTGACAGGCGATAGTGTTTTTGATGCAGGTGGTGAAGCGATTACTTTAGATAATACTGGTAATGATTTTGGTGGTACGGTGGTAGTCGGGCATGAAGGTGCGACAAGCTCAGGCGATATGACGCTAGCGGCAGATAGTCATGGTATCACGGTGCACCAAGCCAGTAACAATTTATCCTCACTGGCTATCAACTCAGCGGGAGATATTAATGAAGCAGGCATTTTAAGAGTAACAGGCAATACCAACTTAAGTGCAGGCGGCTTGATTGATTTTAGTAATCCCCATAATGATTTTAACAGCCTGGCGATTACTCACGGCGGTAATAATGTCACTATCAATGATCAAACCGCGGTAGTGTTAGGCACCAGTAATGTGAGTGGTGATTTAGTGGTGACAGCCGGTGGCGCTGTAACTCAATCAGGAGCGCTTAACGCGACAGGCGCCACAACCATCACTACACCGGATGATATTACTTTAAACGGCGCTAATCATTTAGATGGCGTGGTGACATTAAATGGAAATAATATTAACGTGGATAATATCGATGCGACAGAATTAGGTAATGTGACAGCGAGTGGTAATTTATCTGGCACATTCTTTGGTGCCGTCACGCAAGCGCCTGATGCCGCATTGACTGTAACAGGCACAAGCAATATAAATGCTGAATCAAATGATGTGAGCTTGCTTAACAGTGATAATCAATTTGGTGGTGCAGTTTCAATTACGGGTAATAACCTTAGCTTAGTGCAAAATGGTAGCTTGGATTTAGGCACGATTTTTGCGAGTGGTAATGTGATTTTATCGGCCACACAATTAAATAACACCACGGGAGCAAATGCTATTACTACCGGAACAGGCGATGCTTGGGAGATTTATTTGACTAACCTTGCTGGCAACACCTTTGGCAATTTAGCGAGTGGCAATCAAGCGATTTGGGGTACGAGTTATCCTACGGCGATCAAACAAACTGGCAATCGTTATATTTTTGGCACCGCCGAAAGTTTAACTTTGGCACCAGACGCTACGCCCTTTAGTGTAAGCAAAACTCAGGGTCAGGTTGCGACTTTGCCCACACCCATTGCGGGCACAAACTATCAAGCGACAGGTTTTGTTGATGCTTCCCAATATGACAATGCTTTCACGCGAGATACAATGAATAATGTCGCTATCAGTGGCGTGAGTTATGCATCTGATGGTGTGCCTGTGCCTGCGCCAATTGGCATTTATCCTGTGGAAATGACTGGCACCGCGAGCGTTGTGAATGGTTACACTGCGAGCTATGACCCAACAGCTGAATTTGGCGAATTAACAGTGGATGTCGCGCCAACGTCTCTTATTCCTGCTGTACCACCAAATAATAGTTATTATACCAATCCTAGTTTAGCGGGCAGTGGCGTTGAAACATCTGCTGCATTTTTTGAAGGGAATGCAATCCTAGGTCCTAATTCACCATTGCAACTAAGTATGCAATTATTCTTAGATAGTTTACAAACCTTCCAAAATGAAGAGGATACTGAAGATAATACTTAAATAATATTGTTGCTTTTTCTTTAACTTGGTCTATACTCAAAAAACTTAGTCACATTTTAAGCCGTATATTCACCAGGGAAGGGAAAATAGTGCAACCAAAGCTTAAATCCATATTAAAAACCTTGATATTCACTTTAGGAGTGGATGTTTCAATTGCTGTAGCCGCGCCTGAAGGTGGCGAAGTCACATCCGGCGATGCCACTATTAGCAGTAAAAACTCCACTTCTACCACCACGCAAATCAATCAAACTACCAACAAAGCTATTATCCAATGGCAAAGTTTTGATGTTGATAAAGGTGAATCGGTTAAATTTATTACACCTGGCGCAGACGCGGTCACCTTAAATCGCATTATGAGTGGTAATGCGTCTGACATTGAAGGGCATGTAACATCAAATGGCCAACTGTGGCTGATTAATCCGAATGGTATTTTATTTGGTGCTGGCGCACAAGTGAATGCAGCGGGATTACTTGCCAGCACCATGAATATCACCGACCAAGATTTTTTAAACGGTAATTATCATTTCACGCAAGAAGCTAATAACTCAGCTTATATCATTAATCAAGGCAATATCAATGCTACCAATGGCGGCTATGTCGCGATGTTGGCGCCACAAATTAATAACACTGGAATTATTTCAGCTGAATTAGGTACGGTAGCGATGGTTGCTGGTAATCAAGCGACGTTGACGTTTCAAAATAATCAATTATTAAACATTGCTGTGCCGAGCAATGTGCCGTTGTATGACGGCACGGGCAAACCGGTGGCCTTAACCAATAGCGGGACTATTCAAGCCGATGGTGGGCAAGTGTTATTGACTGCGGCAGGCATGAATGAATTGTTGGATGAAAGTATCAATGTCACCGGCATTATTAAAGCCGATACCGTGAACGAAATTAAAGGCAAAATTATTTTAACGGCGAGTGGTAATACGATTTTAGATAACGCGAACATCAGCGCACAAGGTGGCAGCGTCGAAGTATTGGGGCAAAACGTCGGCTTGTTCGATAACACGAGTATCAATGTCAGTGGTGCGGCAGGTGGTGGCGATATTCATGTGGGTTGGGATAAAGACGATCCCAATGCGGTGGAAGCGCAGGAAACGATTGTCGATCCGAATGTTATTCTGAATGCCGGTAGCAATGGTTTTGTGGAAACCTCAGGCGATTTTTTGCAAGCAGAAAGTAGTCAAGTAACCGCAGGCATGTGGTTGTTAGATCCATTGGACATTACCATTGAAAGCAATAGTGGTTCAAATACCGCTGTAACCGGTTCAGGTACGTCAGGTAGTCCTTTCCAGCCCAATGCCTCAGGATCCATTTTTGATGTGGGGATTTTGAATACAGATCTGGCCAGTTCAGATATCTATATTTCCACCAGTGGTACCACCGGTTCTGCTAGTGGTGATATTAATGTCGATGGTACGATTAATCCTGCATCAGGAACGCATTCACTGACCCTCACTGCGGCAGGTAGTGTCAATATTAATGACCCTGTTACCTTGGGAGGATCGCTTAACGCAACAGCTCAGACTGGGAATATCAATATAGGCGCAGATATAACCGGAGATGGTCTGAGTTTGACTTCGACGTTGGGCTACATTAATCAAACGACGGGCACTTTGACGGATACGGGCACCACCACGCTTTCTGCTGGCGGCGGTGATATCAATACGCCCGGCATTAATTTAGGTGATAGCAGTAATGATTTTGGCACTGTTAATTTTACCGCCTCAGCAAGTAATGCCAGTGTGACGCTGCAAGATGTGAATGGGCTCACTGTAGCGGGTACAACGAAGGGTGGTACTGTCACTGTGGTCAGTAATGCCGATGGTAGTGGCACCGGTACCTTGACGGTGGGTTCAGCTGGCATTGATACCACCGATGCAGACAGTGCTGCAGATGGCGCAAGTATTTATTTAACTGACAATGGCACAGCAGGTAATGGCATTAGTTTAGAGGGCAATCTGAACGGTGGTACTTCGGCAAATAACGAGTTGGAATTAATATCTCAGTTTGGCGATATCACGCAAAGCGCGGGCGCTATCACCACGCGGGCTAATGGTAATAATGGTTTTAGGGTCAGCACCGGTGGCAGTGGCGCCATTGATTTAAATAGCAGTAGCAATCAAATTCTAGCCGGTGCGAATCTCTATTTCACCACGGCAGGTGGTGATATCACTTTGAATAATAGTGCTGCCGCCGAGGGTGACAACAACACGATAGACATGAATATGCAGGCGAGTAATAACGATAGCAGTAGTTTAGGCGCTATTACCTTGACGGGTTCGGGTACCGGACTTGCCATGGCGCTTTTTGATGTCGGCGGGACTAATGGTGCGAGCCTTACTATCAATAATCAAGGTGATGTAGATCTTATTTCAAATCAGCAAGGCTTTGATTTTACCGGCGATATCAGCATCACGAGTGGGGGGGATGTAAACGTCAGTCAGATCCTGGATAGTAGCGCAGGCAATATTACGCTGGCGGGTGCAACCGTATCGCTCACTAATAACGTTGCATTGAGTACGATTGCAGATAAAACCTTAACGATTAGCGGTGCCCAAGCCACCGATATTGATAATCCCGGTACTATTAATACCGCTGGTTCCGTGCAATTCAATAATGTGTCAGGCGATGATTTAGCCTTAGCCTGGGCCACGACGGTCGCGCAAAACTTAGGGATTACGCTCACGGGGGCTGGCAATCTAACGCAAGCAGACGCACTCACTGTAACAGGCACCACCACGCTTGACGTAGGCGCAGCGAATAACGCCACCTTGAATAACACCAGTAATGATTTCAGCACCGTGTCCATTACTTCAGGTAAGGATGTTAGTTTAACCGATAGCAATGCTCTGGATTTAGGTGCCAGCACCGTCAGTGGTAATTTATCCGTGACCAGCGGCGCAGGTGGTAATGTCAATGGCGCCTTCACGCAAAGCGGTGCGCTTGCTGTCACTGGCACCGCTAGTTTTACCAATAGCAGTACTTCATCTACGGCGAGCAATAAAAATATTACTTTAACCAATACCAGTAATGATTTTAGCACTGTCGCGGCCAATGCCGGTAATAATGTCAGTGTTACCGATAATAATGCGTTGGTGTTAGGCGCCAGCACCGTTGGTGGTAATTTAGCTGTGATAACTGGCGCAGGTGGCAATGTCACCGGTGCGTTGACCCAAAGCGGCGCCTTGACACTCAGCGGCCCCAGCAGTTTTACCAATAGCAGTACCTCTTCAACCGCAGCCGATAAAGCTATCACCTTAACGAATACCGGAAATAATTTTGATCATCAAGCGGTGACTTTAAGCGCCGGGGGCGCGGTGCAAGTTGCCGATGACAATGGCACGGGATTAAGCTTAGGCACGGTGAGCAGCGGCGCGTTAACGGCGACAGCCGAAGCCGGTTTAACGGCCAGTAGCGGCATAATCGCAACGGGTAATGTATCACTGACCGCCAATACATCATCTCCTTTAAACGCCGGTGTGCTGACTGTAGGCGGCAATATTAATGCCGGCGCTAACAGCGTTAGCTTAAGAAACAATAGTACAACCAGCGCAGGTACCAATGCCATCAGTTTAACCGGCGGCACCTTAATTGCAGGCGCACTCAATTTAACCGTAACGAGCGGTAACATTAATCAAAGCGGCGGTCATATTACCGCGAGTGGCATCACCACGCTGAGTAATTCCGGCACCACCACCTTAACCGTCAGCACAAATGACTTTGCTACTGTTACAGGCACCAGCTTAGGTGCGACGACTTTAAAGGATGTTAATAGTTTAATTTTAGGCAACTTAGGTGCAAGTACTTTAACGGTCACGACAGGAAGTGGCTTCACTGGCACGGGTGCGTTGACTCAAAGCGGTGTGTTGACGCTCACCGGCCCCAGCAGTTTTACCAATAGCAGTACTGTATCAACGGCGGGTGCTAAGGATATTACGCTAAGCAACGCCAGCAATAGTTTTGGTCATCAGGCGGTGACTTTAAGCGCCGGGGGTACGATTAATATTGCCGATAGCAATAGCATGGGATTAACCCTAGGCATCGTGAGCAGCGGCGCCTTAACCGCGACAGCCACGCATGGTTTAACCGTCGGTAATGCGATTACTGCCAGTGGCAATGTGTCACTCACGGCTAATAGCGGTAACGCATCGAATACGGGTGTGTTGAGCGTCGGCAGCAATATCAATGCGGGTGCTAACAATATTAGCTTAAATAACAGCAGTACCGCTATCACTTCGAGTAACAATGCCATCAGTTTAACGGGCGGTACTTTAACAGAAGGGGCACTGAATTTAACCGTAGCGAGCGGCAACATCACTCAAGGCGGCGGCAATATTGTGTCAAGCGGCACAACCAGCGTCAATGCGGGAAGCGGTGATATTACCTTAACGCGCATCACCAACAATTTTGGTCATCAAGTGGTAACATTAACAGGGAATAACGTTAGCTTGACTGATAATAACGGCACGGGTTTGTTGTTAGGGGCTGTTACAAGTTCAGGTACGACTGCACTGATCGCACAATTGGGAACGATTACGGATGGCGCTAGTCATACGGGTTCTATTACTGCCGGAACCTCCACCAGCTTAACCTCGCATGGCAGTATTGATTTGGAAAATACGTCGAACAGTATGCACAACATTACCGCTGGCTCAAGTACAAGCACTATTAAATTGGTCGATAGTGGACTGGTTGGTGGTGGTGCGACTCCCTTGACCCTCACGAGTCTTAGTACCGGTAGTGCAAGCGGTGGTATCTCAATCTCAGTCAACGATTTGGGATCCGCATTAATCGTGGCAGGCGCTGTGAATGCAGATGGAGGTAGTAGATCCGTCAGTTTAACGGCTGATGGTTCGATTACCGATAATAGTGGAGCGGGTTCTATCGAAGCTAACGCAACTACATTATCAGCAAATGGTGCGATTGATCTGGAAAATTCCTTAAACGAAATGAGCAGCATTACCGCCAGTACGACGGGAAGGTCCAGCGCCCAAAATATTACCTTGGTTGATAGTGGAGAGTCTCATGAAACAGCCTCTAACTTGGTTCTCGAGAATATTAATACGTCGCCCAACAGTGGCAATATCTCACTCACCGATCTCAATACCAGTTCAGGAGGAAGCACACAATTAGTAGTGAATGGCGCCGTGAATGCGGGGACGGGAACTGTCACCTTGGCTGCCAATCATGGTGCGATTACCGACAATGCTGGAGTAGGTTCGATTGTTGCAGGGACAACCAATTTAACAGCAGGCACAAACAGTGACGATACCAATGCTTATATTGATTTGGAAAATAGCGCAAATAAATTTGGTACGCTTTCTGCAACAGCCTATGGTACCGATAGTATTGATGGGAATACCAACGCTATTACGCTCGTTGATGGCAATACCAGTGGACTTGTTTTAGGTAATATCATAGCGGATGGCAATCTTGCGGTGACAACTAGTGGATCTATTTCTCAAAGCGGCACCGATACCCTCAATATGACTTCCGGTACAGAGGGCGCTAACACAGCAACCTTTAATATCGCTGCGAGTGACTCTGGTGCAGTGAGTTTAGGTAATGCCAACGACTTTAATCAAAACCCAGTGACTATTGTTGGCTTGGGTTCAGGTTTAACGCAAGGCGATGTTACGAGCGCGACGATCGAAGATACCGATAGCACGGGACTCAACTTAGGCACGATTTCCACCAGCGGTGATTTCAGCGCGACTGCTACCAATGCACTGAGTTTAACCGGTGCACTTGCTGCCGGTTCGCATGCGGTTAATTTGACCGGCAGTTCTATTGCTGAAACTGGCAGTGGTGCGATTACGACCAGTGGCACCACGACCTTAAGCTCAGCTGGAACAATTAATTTAAATGGCAGCAATGATTTTGGTACCGTCGTAGGCAGCGGTACTTTAGGGGCCACGACGCTAGACGATGTTAATAGTTTAATTTTAGGTGCCTTGAGCGCGAGCGGTTTAACGGTGGTGACAGCTACCACCAATACCAATAGCGGCGCCATTACCCAAAGTGGCGCGTTAACAGTGAGTGGCACCGCTAGTTTTACCAATAGCAGTACTTCATCCACGGCTGCCAATAAAAATATTACCTTAACCACCACTACTAATGATTTTGGAACCTTCGCCGCCAGTGCGGGTAATAATGTCAGTGTTACCGATAGTAATGCTCTGATTTTAGGCGCCAGCACAGTCGGTGGTAATTTAGCCGTTACCAGCGGCGCCGGTGGCAATGTCGATGGCGCACTGACACAAAGTGGCGCCTTGACACTCACAGGCAGCAGTAGTTTTACTAATAGCAGTACTTCATCAACTTCTGGCTATCAAGATATTACGCTCACCAATACCAGCAATAATTTTGGTAATAGTGCTGTCAGCTTAGCAGGCAACAATATCAGTGTAGTAGACAATAACGGCACGGGCTTTGTGCTCGGTACGATTATCGGTGCAGGAACCGTGAACATCACTAGTAATCAAGGCTCGATTACTGATAACAATGCCACGGGTTACCTTCAAGCTTCTGCTACCAATTTAACTGCCGGTAGTTCATCCAATAATAGCGGTGCTTATATTGATCTGGAAAGTAATTCCAATCAATTTGGCACCGTGTCAGCGAATGCCTATGGCACGGGTACTACGGAAGGTGACAGTAGTATTCAGACGGGTATTTATTTGCTCGACAATAATAACAGTGGCATCACGATCGGATCAGGTGGGCTCACGACTCACCAAGGCGATATTTTTCATCCCTATTACGGCAGTATTTATGTGGTAGAAAATTCCATCGATGCCAATGCAACGACCACTGTCAATGGCAGTATCAGCGCTGGCACTGCCAACGTTAGTTTGACTAACAACAGCGGCAATATCAGTTCCAATGATAACGCCATCAGTTTAACCGCGGGTACCTTGACAGCCAACAATTTAAATTTAACCGTTGCGGGTGGCAACATCACGCAAAGCGGCGGCAACATTGTTGCCAGTGGCACGACCACGTTGAGTAATCCCGACACGACCACCTTAAACTCTACCAGCAATGATTTTGGCACAGTGACAGGCAATGGTTTAGGTAACGTCGCTTTAAAGGATGCCAACTCGTTAATTTTAGGGGCATTTAACGGGACTGGTTTAACGGTCGTCACGGGCGCAGGCGGCAATGTTGATGGCGCACTCACGCAAAGCGATGTTTTGATTTTAAGTGCCCCCAGCAGTTTTACCAATAGCAGTACTGCATCCACCAGCGGTTATCAAGATATTACGCTCACCAATAGCGGCAATAATTTTGGTAACAGCGCCGTTAGCTTAGCAGGCAAAAATCTCAGCGTGGTCGACAATAACAGCATGGGCTTTGTGCTCGGTACGATTATCGGGACGGGTACCGTGAATATCACTAGCAATCACCATGCTATTACCGATAACAATGCGACGGGTTATATTCAAGCGGCGGCGACCAATTTAACCGCCGGCAGCACAGGCGGTGATGTCGGCGCTTATATTGACCTGGAAAGTACTTCCAATCAATTTGGTACCGTGTCAGCCAATGCCTATGGTGAGGGCACGACAGAAAGCGGCAACGCGGTGACAGGTATTTATTTACTCGATAATAACAGCAGTGGCCTCACTATCGGATCGGGCGGGCTCACCACGCACTCGCTTACGAGCGGTTTTGGTAGGATATATGCGATAGAAAATTCTGCCAGTGCCAATACGGGTCTCACCGTCAATGGCAATATCACTGTTGGAAACCCAACCGTCGCCGTTAATCTGGTTAACAACAGCACCAGCATTGATCCTGGCAACAATGCCATCAGTTTAACGGCCGGCACCTTAACGGCCGGTGCGCTGAATTTAACGACCGATAGCGGCAATATTAATCAAAGCGGCGGCCATATTGCCGCGAGCGGCACGACGACGATCAGCAACGCACACACCACGACCTTAAATCAAATCACTAATGATTTTGCGACGGTTGCAAGTAGTGGCACCTTAGGCAGCGTTACTTTGGAAGATGCCAATAGTTTAATTCTGGGCGCATTAAGAGCCAGTGGTTTAACGGTGACCACTGCAGCTGGCGGCGGCAGTGTCAATGGCGCGCTGACACAAAGTGGCGCGTTAACAGTGAGTGGCACGGCTAGTTTTTACCAATAGCAGTACCTCATCCACGGCTGCCAATAAAAATATTACCTTAACCACCACTACTAATGATTTTGGAACCTTCGCCGCCAGTGCGGGTAATAATGTCAGTGTTACCGATAGTAATGCTCTGATTTTAGGCGCCAGCACAGTCGGTGGTAATTTAGCCGTTACCAGCGGCGCCGGTGGCAATGTC
>Ga0207024_10229_pt1 | contig 15297 bp, 13 predicted proteins | sample Alteio_BWMinCont_44_FD_153470 | JGI IMG/M metagenome (GOLD analysis project Ga0207024, IMG submission 153470) | Enriched cells from forest soil in Barre Woods Harvard Forest LTER site, Petersham, Massachusetts, United States -... | ecosystem: Environmental > Terrestrial > Soil > Temperate forest >...
CTAAGGTTAAATTGCCCGACGCTTCGGTCACTAACTTAGCTTGGCACAATTGTACGGCTTGTTGCAATAATTCCCCGCGCATATTATCCAGTAGCACTCGGTCAATTTTATCACGATTTGCTAATACTTGCTTTAATTCTGTTAAATTTCGTACTTCCACAATAACGGGGAGCGATTTCACAAGCGGTAATTTTGCCAACGCCTGTTCCATGTTGCCAAGCAAATCTACATGCGTATCTTTAATCATGATGGCATCATATAAACCTTGGCGATGATTAACTCCGCCACCACATTGTACGGCATATTTCTCTAAATGCCGCAAGCCGGGGGTGGTTTTACGTGTATCTAAAATTTTGCATGGCGTATGTTTAACCAATTCGACAAATTGTTTCGTTAGCGTGGCAATGCCAGAGAGATGACGCATAAAGTTGAGAATAGTGCGCTCAAGCGTTAATAACACGGAAGCAGGCGCTGCCAATGTGGCAATGACTGCGCCCGGGGGAATAATATCGCCATCTTGGTAATGGGTTTGTATTTTTATATGGCTATTAAATTCTGCGGCAATAAGTGGCAATAAATTTAAGCCCGATAATATAATATGGCTTGAATGTTTGGAAATAATGTTAGCTTCTGAACTTACGTTATGTTCAGCAAATAATAATTTAGTTGTGGCATCGAAATAGGGCAAACCTAAATCTTCTTGCAAGGCGAGTCGAATTAATTGTTCATCGATGTCAGTTGGGTGCCACATAGTTATTTCCAGAGCTACCGTCGTCCCCGCGAAGGCGCATAGGCGTCAACTTAAGAGTATGCTGTCATTCTCAGCCGAGCTTGCGAGGCTGGGAATCCAAGGTTTTTTGGTTTGCTGCCACCTTAAGCGCTAAATTATACTCTGTTAACACCTTAGATCCCCGCTGGCGTCGCTTAACGCTCCTGGCGAGGATGACAACTTCTCCCTGGATTCCCGCGCAGGCGGGAATCCAGCATATTAGCCAATCGACGGAATATTCCGCTCAATCTCCACATCTTTCGTATAATCCACCTTATTCATATCAAATCCAAATAACCGTTGGAATTCATGACGGTAACCCGCCAAATCGGAAATTGCCATAATATTATCGGTGTTCACTTTATCCCATAGGCTAGCCACTTCTGCTTGAACTTTGGGATCCATTTCCCAATCATCCAAACGAATCATGCCTTTTTCATCTACTTCTATGGGTTTGCCACTATAAAGGCGATCGGTAAACAAACGCGACATTTGTTCAATACAACCTTCGTGAGTGCCATGCGCTTTCATGACTTTATATAATAAAGAAATATATAATGGGACAATAGGAATCGCTGAACTGGCTTGCGTGACTAAGGCTTTATTGACGGAAATATAAGCATGGCCATTGATTTCGTTATGAAGTTTTTGATTTAGATTTTTAGCCGTGGCTTCTAAATGAGCTTTGGCGCGACCAATAGTGCCATGATGGTACATGGGATGCGTCATTTTTGGGCCAATATAATTATAGGCAATGGTAGTTGCACCTTTTGCTAAACAATTATTTTTTAATAAAGCCTCAATCCACAGTTGCCAATCTTCCCCACCCATGACTGCTACTGTATGCTGAATTTCCTCATCAGTTGCAGGTTCTAAGGTAATATCATTTATCACGCCATTAAATACATCAATACTTTTATTGGTATAAGGTTGACCAATAGTTTTTAATACGGAGCTGAATACTTCGCCGGTTTTAGGATCTGTGCGTTTAGGCGAAGCTAAACTGTACACGACTAAATCAACTTCGCCTTGCCAATCATGTTTAATTAAATCAATTGTTTGTTGTTTAATAGCATCAGAAAACGCATCACCATTAATGCTTTTGGCATACAAACCCTCAGCCTGCGCTGCTTGTTCGAAGGCAATGGTATTGTACCAACCAGCAGTTGCGGTGCGACGTTCATCAGCCGGACGCTCGAAAAATACCCCAATGGTTTGGGCTTTGCCGCCAAAGCTAGCCGCAATACGGCTGGCTAAACCATAACCGGTTGAGGCACCAATCACTAATACTTTTTTAGGACCATGAATTAATTTGGTATGCTTGCGGGCGTAGTCAATTTGTTCTTTGACATTATCTGCACAACCATCTGGATGAGCGGTTGTGCAGATAAAACCACGGATTTTAGGTTGGACGATCATAGAGGTTCCTCAGCTAAAAGTTGAGGGTATTATACCTGAAAATGTGCTATCTGCCTAATTCTCGGCAGCGCTTACCAGCCACTAAATTTTGCTCAATACGCTCTAATGAGAAATCTTTAGTTTCTGGCACAAATTGTTTCACAATCATAAAACCAATCACACCGCAAATACCAAACATAATGAACGTTTCTGAGGCACCAAAGGTGGTAAGTAAGGTTAAAAATGTGCCACTTACGATTGCATCGGAAACCCAGTTAGCGGTAGTTGCCACCCCTAAGCCAATATCACGACCTTGCAGCGGGTAGATTTCTGCGCATAAAATCCACGGAATAGGGCCTAAGCTGATAGCAAATCCAAAAATAAATACTAATACTAAAGCAACTGCAAAATATTGGCTAAATTCTGTGTGAATACCCAAATGAAATAAATAACCTAATAATATTAGGCTTAAACTTGTCAACGTTAAACCAAAATATAAAATTGGTTTACGACCCCATTTATCAACATAAAAAATTGCGATAACAGTCGTTAGCATATTAACCGTGCCAACAATCACTGTCGCCCACATTTGCCCCATAGGACTACTAAAACCCGCCATGGAGAAAATATGGGGAGCATAATAAATCACTGCATTGATTCCAGAGAATTGTTGAATCATTTGCAATACAATACCTAAAATTAAAACTTTAGTGAAACCACGAATTTTCAACACATCGCGAATAGTATGAGTTTTGCGCAAATTTTCTTCAATCTCAGCCACTTTACTATTTACATCCTGTTCGGTGCTAGAAACTAGTCTGAAAACATTACGGGCTTCTTCAATGCGGCCGCGTAACATTAACCAACGAGGAGATTGCGGTAATTTTAATACAGCCAATAACATAATAAAGGCCGGGAAAAAAGTCACACCAAACATCCAACGCCAACTGCCACTGGGGGTAAATGCGGTGTCCGATAGATAGGATACTAAAATACCCAAGGTGATCATAAATTGATACAGTGCAATTAGTCCACCACGAACATTTTTAGGTGCAATTTCTGATAAGTATAAGGGCGCAGAAAAAGAGGCTAAACCAACGGCAATACCAACCACAAAGCGCATAGTCACTAAGATAAATAAATTAGGTGCTAAGGCGCATAACACAGAACCTATACAAAAAATAACAGCGCTTAAACTAATGGCAAAATGGCGACCTAATAAGCGGCTGATATAACCACTGGCAATCGTACCTATAATCGCACCAATTAAAATGGAGACCACTAATTGTTCACTTTCTGCACTAGATAATTGAAAATGTTGTTTAATAAACGGAAGTGCGCCCGAAATAACACCTGTATCTAAACCAAATAACAGACCTGCTAAGGCAGCGATAAAACCGACAATATACACATAGGGTTTATTTTTTGTTTCAATGCTCATACTTTGTCCTCTAAAAATTAGGAGGGCATTATATCGCAGAAACAGACTTAAAAGTTAAAGAATTTGTAAAGTTAGGCATCGTCTTCATGCATTATTTTTACCTCTTGATTAATAGCTCAAGCAAGCGGTTGATAATTTTTTTCAGTGTCAGAATATGTGAAAATTTGTCCGGTTTCCACATCAAAAAACCAAAGGTGAATAGTAAGTTTATGAGCCATAACTTTTTCTTTAATCCAAGGAAAGGTCAAGCAATTTTGTAGCGATTTATTCAATGCTAATTTAGCATATTCATCTGGGTCAGCATGGGTATGAGCATGACGCGTATCAACTAAAGAAACCCAATTAGAAATAAAATCATTGTGATTGGCATCATTTTTATTTAATAAAGCTTGAATGCCGCCACATTGGCTGTGACCTAATAAAATCAAATCTTTTACCCCTAAACCACATACACCAAATTCTAAAGCCGCGCTGGTACCATGATGCGCATCATCTTTTTCATAAGGTGGAATAATATTAGCCACATTTCGCACCACAAATAAATCGCCCGGATCACATTGCAAAATAAGCGCCGGATCAACGCGAGAGTCACAGCAGGAAACCACCATAATTTCAGGCTGTTGTCCGTAATTCGATAAATATTGCATAATAGAATTATCACCCAGCGCATATTTCTTACGAAAAGCACTGTAACCTTGCAACATTTTAGTAAATGATAAACCCATTTAAATCCTCGCGGCTAGTCGACTTGCTTGATTAATGGCGCGCTTGGCATCAAGCTCTGCTGCTACATCTGCGCCACCCACTAAATGTACGGGTTTACCTAATGATTGTAAAGGGGCTTGTAAGTCTCGCAAAGGAGATTGGCCAGCACAAATAATAATATTATCAACTGCTAAAATTTGTGATTTATTCTCAATAGTAATATGTAAACCGGCATCATCAATTTTATCATAAGTCACACCTGCTAACATTTTCACGCCTTTATGTTTCAAAGTAGTGCGATGAATCCAACCAGTGGTTTTACCTAAGCCCTCACCGACTTTACTGGCTTTACGTTGCAGCATAATAATTTCTCTTGGCGAAGAGGGCATTTTCGCGGGTTCTAAACCACCCCGATGTTGCATGGTAATATCGATACCCCATTCTTTGTTGAATAAATTCTGGTTGTTAGATAAATCCCCCTCAATCCCCCTTTTCCAAAGGGGGAAGTCTTGGGAATTATCCCCCCCTTTGAAAAAGGGGGGCAGGGGGGATTTTTCTTGGCTTAAATATTCTGCCGTGTCAAAACCAATACCGCCAGCACCGATAATTGCCACCCGTTTGCCCACGGGTTTTTTATCACGCAACACATTAATATAATTTAATACACTCGCGTGCTCAATACCTTTAATGTCAGGGCGACGTGGGACAATGCCAGTTGCTAAAATTACTTCATCAAATTCACTTAACTCTTCTACCCTGACGTATTTATTTAATATCACTTGAACATTTAATTCTAATAATTGAGTGCCGAAATAGCGCAAGGTTTGATAAAATTCTTCTTTACCAGGGATTTGTTTCGCAATATTAAATTGACCGCCAATTTCATGGCTAGCATCAAATAAAGTGACGAAGTGTCCGCGTTTAGCCGCCACAGTCGCAGCCGCCAAACCAGCAGGGCCGGCGCCCACGACTGCAATTTTTTTAATCTGAGTCGCTGGTAAATAATTTAATTCGGTTTCATGACAAGCACGTGGATTCACTAAACATGAAGCAATTTGTTTTTTGAACACATGATCTAAACAAGCTTGATTACAGGCAATACACGTATTAATGCTTTCAGCTTGACCACGCAAAGCTTTATTGACAAATTCTGGATCTGCTAAAAAAGGGCGTGCCATTGAGACCATGTCAGCACAGCCATCTGCTAGGATAGTTTCAATCACCGTCGGATCATTAATACGATTGGTAGTAATAAGGGGAATCTTGATTTCAGGTTTTAATTTTTTAGTAATAGCGACAAAATTAGCCCGTGGCACCATGGTAGCAATCGTCGGCACTCTGGCTTCATGCCAACCTATACCAGTATTAATTAAGGTAACGCCAGCTTGTTCTAAGGCTTTAGCCAGCATGACTACTTCTTCCCATGAACTACCATCAGGAATTAAATCTAACAGGGATAAACGAAAAATAATAATAAAATGAGGTCCCACGGCTTTACGCGTTGCCCGCACAATTTCTAAGGCAAAACGCATGCGGTTTTCATAACTACCGCCCCATTCGTCGCTACGTTTATTAGTATGCGTTACTAAAAATTGATTAATTAAATAACCTTCTGAACCCATAATTTCGACGCCGTCATAACCCGCTTGTTGGGCTAATTTCGCGGCATTGGCATAAGCTTCAATCGTTTTGATAACACCACGATGAGATAGCGCACTGGGCTTAAATTTATTAATAGGCGCTTTAATGGCGCTTGGAGCCACACAAAAAGGATGATAGGCATAACGACCGGCATGCAAAATTTGCATAGCAATTTTCCCGCCTTCTTGATGCACAGCTGAAGTAATCATACGATGTTTACGCACTTCACGCTGATTAGTCAATTTACTGGCAAAGGGGAAAGTCCAACCACGCCAATTAGGTGAAATACCACCAGTAACAATAAGAGCAACGCCACCACGCGCACGTTCAGCAAAATAAGTTGCCATGCGAGTATAGTCTTTATCTTCTTCTAAACCTGTGTGCATCGAGCCCATCAAAACCCGATTTTTTAAGGTGGTGAAACCGAGATCGAGCGGTTGCGAGAGAAAGGGGAAGGAGGGGCTTGTCATGCCAGCGAAGGCTGGCATCCAGGTTGATGTTTGGTTTATATTCATATTTATGGGTATCTCTAAGCCTGTTTTTCTGGATGCCAGCCTTCGCTGGCATGACATATTCATAACGGAAACATGACTTCAATAATTAAACCATGACCTACCTTAGGATTACTCAAGACAATTTTTGCATCATGTAATTGGGCAATTTGTTGAACAATTGCTAAGCCTAAGCCACTTCCCGGTTTATTGGTTCCCAATACTCGAAAGAAGCGTTCAAATACCCGTTGCTTTAAATTATCTGGGATCCCAGGGCCATTATCTGTTACGCGTAAAATAGCCTGTTTATCTTTGCTTTCAATCTCAACAGTTACTTTACCATTTTTATCAGTATAACGGATAGCATTATCAATTAAATTACGCACTAAAATACTCAATGAAGCACTATTACCGAAAATAAGGAGTTCTTTTAAATCACATTGAAAACTTAAATCAATATCTTCACTAATCGCACTGGGTGCTAAATCAATTAATATTTCTGAAGTTACTTTTACTAAATCAGTATCCCAGTTTTTTTCTAAACCACGTTGGGGTTTCATCCGACTGAGTGTTAATAATTGTTGCACTACATGGCTAGTACGATCAACCCCAGATAATAAATGTTTCAAGGCCGCTTCGCGTTTTTCTGGATCTGGTGTTTTAAGCGCAACTTGAGCTTGCGTTTTTAAACCTGCTAATGGAGTTTTAAGCTCATGCGCAGCATCAGCAGTAAAACGTTTATCTTGCTCAAAGGCGTTGCGCAACATTAAAAATAATTTATTAAGTTCATCTACTAAAGGTTTAACTTCTATTGGCACAGTAGTTAAATTTAAAGCTTCAAGATAATGTGGATCCCGATTAGCGACTTCTTCAGTCACTTTTTTAATATGCCTTAAACCATATTCTAAAATAAACCATAACAATATCATTAATAAAGGACAGCTAATTAAAAATAAATAAATGCTGTTTTCTAAAAAATGATACTTTAAACCTTCAGTATAATCATTGGATACACCTGTCATAATGGTGAGCCCAGTATGTTCATCTTCTACTGTAAATACTACCACTGATTTATGGTTATATGCTAATTTGCTTAAACCAACAGTGCCATCGGAGAGTTTAAAATCAGGCGCGTTAGAGGATTTAATCACTAATTTACCTTGTTTATTCCAGGCTTGATATTGAAACGTATTGCTATTAATAGAATCAAATTGTAAATAATTGAGTGCGGGATATTGTTGAAAAAATTGCTTAGCTATTTGCGTACGTTCATCTAGCATGGCTTTGACATTGTTTACATTTTGATTATGTGCGTAAGTATTTGATAAAAATGTTTGAAAAGTAAAAGTTGCGCGCACTAATTCACGATTTAAATGATTTTCAATGGCTTTAGTACTGAGATAATACAAGGTAACCGTGTTAATAACACCGACTAATGTGACAGCACCCAATAAATAAATTAATAAAAAGCGCGTGATAGAAAATGTTTTAACCGGCTTCATCCGCTTTCTCAGCTTTTTCAATTTTTTCTGTCATATAACCAATACCACGTACTGTGCGAACTAAATTATTACCAAATTTTTTACGCAAATTATGAATATGAACTTCTACAGTATTACTATCAACTTCTTCTTCCCAGCCATATAAAGCTTGCATGAGATTATCACGCGAAATAACTCGATCTTGATTTTCTAATAAGCGTTGCAAAATAGAAAATTCGCGTCGCGGTAAACTCACTGTTTTACCTTTAAAGACCACTTGATGAGCAATACAATCCATACTCAATTCGCCGCGGCTGATAACGTTTGAAGTGATCCCTGAACGACGTCGATGCAAAGCGCGCACACGTGCTTCTAGCTCATCTAAATCGCAAGGTTTAGTCAAGTAATCATCGGCTCCCGCATCTAAGCCTAAGACGCGATCATCAATTTCATCGCGCGCAGTTAAAATTAATACCGGTGTATCGTTGTTTTCTTTACGCAAGGTTTTTAATACATCTAAACCAGATAATTTAGGTAAGCCTAAATCTAAAATAACGACATCAAATTTTTCTGTCGCTAAAGCTTGTTTAGCTAATAAGCCATCACGCACCCAATCAACGGTATGTTGGTATTCGGCTAGGCCGGTTTGTAAACCATCGCCCAATGGTTCATCATCTTCTACTAATAAAATACGCATAATATTTCCTTGTTAACATGGTATCCTGTTTATGTGATTATAGGTTATTCTGACAAACTTAATAAGTCCATCGGTGCAAAAAATTGCTGTACTTTTTTATTACCAATAAATGACAAATTATAGGGATGTTCAGCAATAAACTGTTTAAATTTAGCACTATACGGTAATTGACTGATACTTGCGGCAATTTTTCCTAACATAACCAAACAAATGTCTTCTTGTTGTAATTGTTGCAACAAAGCATTTATGAATGGCAGCCACGCTTTCGCATCGGCTTTAACCTCGACAGCACTATGAAAAACTAAACTGGCATTTAGGAGCAAAAACCCCCGTTGTAAAAAACCAGTAAATAGCTCATTTCCCGTTTTAATATAATAAGTTTTATCAAGTTCGGCAATAGCCATTTGGCTTAAATCCGAGGCGGTTAAATCACCTCGCGTTAATAATAACATTTTAAGCAAGTTGCGCAATGAAGTTGCCCGGTTAACTTCCCGGCTAAAGCCTGATGGAGACCATAAATTTGTTACTGCTTGGTCCCAAAACGCATAGCCATTAGCTGAGCTTGCGCGAGGATAGGGGGATTCGCCAAATAGAATATATTTAGTTTGGTTGAGCGGTAAAGAAAATGCATTAAAAATTTTTTGTTTCCCTGGCAACCAATTAGGAGTTTGCAATAGTTCTTTTAAATAAGATGAATCAACGGCTTGAATAGCCTTTGATAAAATCGGCAGCCAACTAGGGTGGACATGATTAAGAGAAAATTTTTCTAACATATTGATAAATTGACGGTATAATTTGTTAATGAGAGCATATCACAATTTCTTTGATGGGAGTCAGTATGAAATTTCACGTTATTATTCCTGCGCGTTTTGCCTCTTCAAGATTGCCAGCAAAAATGTTAGCTGATATCCACGGTAAACCTTTAATTCAACATGTGTACGAACGTGCTATACAAAGCAATGCTGCTTCCGTTACTATCGCAACTGACCATGAACAAATTCAGCAAGTTGCTGAAAATTTTGGCGCACAAGTTTGTTTAACGGCTACTTCGCATAATTCTGGCACTGAGCGGATGGCTGAGGCAGCGGAAAAATTAGGCTTTGATGATGATGAAATCGTTGTGAATGTGCAAGGCGATCAGCCTTTAGTGCCGGTGAGTACGATTAATTTAGCAGCGCAGGCTTTGCAGGAAATGACTACTATTTCAATGAGCACGATTGCCGCACCCATCAAGCAGCGAGCGGATTTATTTGATCCTAATATTGCTAAAGTGGTGCGCGATAAACAAGGTTGTGCCTTATATTTTAGTCGGGCACTGATTCCTTGGAACCGTGATGCCTTGCTAGCCGAGCCTAGTGGCGCCAGCATTGATTTGCAGCATTATTATCAACACATGGGCCTCTATGCCTATCGAGTGGGTTTTATTAAACGTTATTTAACCTGGGAAGCTTCGCCTTTAGAAAATATTGAAATGCTAGAACAATTGCGGGTGTTATGGCATGGGGAAAAAATTTATGTGGCAATTACGGATGAAAAAATTCCGCCTGAGGTGAATACTCAAGCGGATTTGGAGTTAGTGAGAGAGTGGAATGAATGAAATAGTTCAAAAGTCCCCCCTTTGAAAAAGGGGGGCAGGGGGGATTTACCAGCCGATTGCACAGGTGCTTTTATTTGAATGAAAGTGCCTTAGCGAAAAAATCCCCCTTTTTCAAAGGGGGAAAGCAGAGGTGGCTTCGATCTAAACTACTCTGGCTTACTACTCGCCTCAGCAATCGCATTGGCTGCGCTAAAATTATTATTACGAGGAGGGCGGTTATTATTGCCAGCACCTCCCGTATTAGCAGCATTAGAATTAGGGTTATTATTACGCCGACGTTGGTTATTATAACGGTTGTTATTATTACCTTGGCGACGTGGTTGCGAGTTACGATTTTGATTACGTGGCTCATTCTCATCCCGCGAAGTTTTAGTGCCAACCGATTTTTCGCTGGTTTTTCCTCCGCCAAATAAACTCGCTAAAAAGCGCTTAAAGGCGCCGGGTTTCTTAGCCACTTTACGACGAGTTGGACGATTAGCGCTGGCCACAGGAGGTTGTTCGCGTGAGATAGCTTGCACAGCAGGTTGTTCTGGTTGCGCGGTTAAAACTGTATCTGAATGTGAAGTGCTGGGTTCAACTTGATAGCTAACTTCATAGCTGGCAAGTAATTTTTCTGTATCTACTTCACTGCTTTTAATTCGTTCAATTTTATAATGCGGAGTTTCTAATTCAGCAGTTGGAACGATAAAGACGGATAATTCTTGGCGTCGTTCAATTTTAAAAATAGCATGCTTTTTTTCATTCAGTAAAAAGCTGGCAACGTTTAATGGAACAAAGACACGAATTTGTGCTTTCTTTTCTTTCATCGCTTCTTCTTCGATTAACCGTAAAATAGACAGCGCTAACGATTCCACGCTGCGGATAGTACCTTGTCCGGAACAACGTGGGCAAACATGAGTCGTACCTTCGCGTAAAGACGGACGTAAGCGTTGACGGGACATTTCTAATAAACCAAAGCGAGAAATGCGGCCAATTTGAATACGAGCCCGATCCATGCTTAAGGCTTCTTTTAAACGATTTTCCACTTCACGTTGATTGCGTAAGGGCGTCATATCAATAAAATCGATAACTATTAAACCACCTAAGTCGCGCATGCGTAATTGTCTAGCAATTTCATCAGCCGCTTCTAAGTTAGTTTGTAAAGCAGTTTGTTCAATATCATCGCCTCGGGTTGCACGCGCGGAGTTAATATCGATAGAAGTAAGGGCTTCGGTATGATCAATCACAATCGATCCGCCGGATGGCAATTGCACTTCGCGTTGTAAAGCCGATTCTATTTGACGCTCAACTTGATAACGACTAAATAAAGGTACATGGTCATTATATAATTTGATGCGATCGACAAATTCTGGACGCAGACTACTAATATAGTCTTTCGTCATTTCAAATACTTTTGCATCATCAATTAAAATTTCACCAATTTCTTCGCGTAAATAATCTCGCACGCTACGAGTGATAATGTCACTTTCTTGATGAATTAAAAATGGAGCAGGGCGATTTTCCGTGGCAATCTTAATAGCATCCCATTGTTTTAACAGAGAATTTAAATCCCACTGCAATTCTTCTTGGGATTTGCCAACGCCAGCCGTGCGCACAATCACACCCATATCTTCCGGAATTTGTAAGCTATTTAAAATTTCCTTTAATTCATCCCGATCTTCCCGTTCAACCCGGCGTGATACACCACCGGCTTTGGGGTTATTGGGCATCAAGACTAAGTAACACCCTGCTAAACTGATATAAGTGGTTAACGCCGCACCTTTGTTACCACGTTCTTCTTTTTCCACTTGGACAATGATTTCTTGACCTTCATGCAACACATCGCGAAGGTTAACTCGCGTACCGGGTTCAGAGGGGGTAGTAAAATATTGCGGGGCAATTTCTTTTAAAGGTAAGAAACCATGGCGTTGCTCGGCACCATAGTGGATAAAAGCGGCTTCTAAGCTAGGTTCGAGTCTGGCAACTTTGCCTTTATAAATATTAGCTTTGGTTTCAACTCGTGTGGTACTTTGAATATCAAGATTATAAAGATACTGGCCATCGACCAGCGCAACGCGAATTTCTTCTTCTTGCGTCGCATTAATTAACATACGTTTCATAGTGGTTCACCCATAATTTAAGGGCGCTCACACTTTTGCTTAAGATCTATAACCCATGGTGAAATAATTAGGTAATTATGTTAGTTTTCAACATACTTAAGATGTTTTTCTCAACTACAAGATATAATTTATTACAGTTCATTTTCACACTAAATTCAATAGCTTTATGCTTAAAAAGTGGAGAGCGCTTGGTTTGCTCTGGTTTTCGCAATCACGGTTTGACTGGTGATTGTCTTTATTTGTTGAGTCTTTAAGTCTATGCTCAACAACGGCTATCAGACTATCACTTTTTTATTTAACTATCAATAAGTTTGTTAAAAAATATTGACATATCGGAAAATCTAGATATAATACTTATATGTTTAATCTTACTAAAACATTTACCGTACTTTCTAATGAAACCCGCTGGAATATTCTCACCTGGTTGAAACATCCACGGAAATATTTTCCAGAAGGGGTTTGCGCTACGGAAGCAAAAGGTTTAAAGCTGGAAGAGATTGGGGTGTGCGTTGGTTTGATTCAACAGAAAGCCGGTTTGTCACAGTCAACCACCTCGAATTATTTATCGCAATTGCAAGGTATTGGCTTGGTAGAAGCCCAGCGGCTAGGTCAGTGGACGTATTACCGTCGTAATGAAGGGAATATTAAGAAGCTAGCTGAGCAATTAGGGAAGGATTTGTAGAAGAAGGCTTTTAAATGCTGGATTCCCGCCTACGCGGGAAAGACGCCTCCGTGTCGTCCCCGCCTACGCGGGAAAGACGCCTCCGTGTCGTCCCCCGCCTACGCGGGAAAGACGCCTCCGTCGTCCCCGCGTAGGCGGGGACCCAGGAAAATAGAAAAACAAAATTACTCAAATGCTTATATATCGAATATTCGAAATATAACAATATAACTAGGAGAAACTTGATATGTTAACCAACCATTTATTTTCACCTTTCACTTTACGAGAAATCACATTAAAAAATCGCATTGGGGTTTCACCTATGTGCCAATACAGTTCTGAAGACGGATTTGCTAATGATTGGCACTTAGTTCATTTAGGCTCTCGTGCAGTTGGCGGCGCTGGTTTGGTTATAGTTGAAGCCACAGCAGTTTCTCCTGAAGGGCGCATTTCCCCCAAAGATTTAGGCATCTGGCAAGATGAACATATTCCAGAATTAACTAAGATTACCACTTTTATCAAACAGCATGGCGCCGCGCCAGGCATACAAATCGCGCATGCCGGCCGTAAAGCCAGCACTGCAACTCCTTGGCAAGGAGGCGGTAGCTTAACAGCAGAACAAGGCGCTTGGGAAACGATAGCGCCTTCAGCACTTAGCTTTGGTGGTGATATTAGTCATGTTCCGCAGGCAATGGAGCAAACAGATATCAACAAAGTCATTGCCGACTTTGTGGCCGCAGCTAAACGCGCACAACAGGCAGGGTTTCAATGGTTAGAAATTCATGCCGCCCATGGTTATTTATTACATAGTTTTTTATCGCCACTCGCTAATAAACGTACAGATAAATATGGTGGTAGTTTAGAAAATCGCGCGCGCTTATTATATGAAGTTGCCACAGCTGTGCGGAAAGCGTGGCCAGAGAAATTTCCTTTAGCCGTGCGCTTATCGTGTACCGATTGGATAGCAGAGGGTTTTACGTTAGATGAATCTGTAGAAGTAGCTAAACAATTAAAATTAATAGGCGTTGATTTAGTTGATTGCAGTTCAGGTTTTGTAGTGCCTGATATTAGCACTTATCCGTTTGGTGCAGCTTGGCAAGTGCCGTTATCTCATCGCATTCGTGAGGAAGCTGATATCGCCACCGCCGCCGTGGGTTCGATTACCGAAGCCACTCATGCCGATGCGATTATTCGCAATGGCGAAGCCGATATTGTGTTACTCGCAAAACAATTGTTGCGCGATCCGTATTGGCCTTATCATGCGGCCGTGCAATTGAAACAAAATGATCCCATTATTTTGCCACGCCAATATGCGCGCGCCGTTGGCGGTTAAATAATTGTTGACAAGTATTTTTATTGTGTGTTAGCTTAGCAACATGTTACTTAATAACCACAAAAATTCAGTTTCTATCTCTCACGCATTCATGTCTATGAATATGCGCTGCTTGTCAGCAGCCATATAATTTTCCCTATCACCTTTGCTTTTTTATTTTTAACCCCTGGATGCCAGCCTTCGCTGGCATGACAAATAATATTGGAGAATAAACATGATTATCGAAACAACTATCAATCAAAACGCATTAGCTATCGTAGGCAACATTGAGACCCCAGCAAATGACCGCGAGTTATGCTGGACGGTTTCAACCGCCCAAGTGCATTGTCCGCAAAATACTGTGCAATGCTAGAGGAGTATGTTATGCCAGCGTAAGCTGGCATAACAACTTGGTAGATGCTTGTTATTTTTATGTACATGTACTATAATCTGTACTTAGTGCTAGAGGAGCTATAATTATGCATACAATTTCATATACAGCAGCCAGAAATCAATTAGCGACCACTATGGATCAAGTCTGCAATGATCATGCGCCTGTGATAATTACCCGCAACAATTCTCAATCAGTTGTTATGCTATCGATAGAAGATTATGAATCTATAGAAGAAACTATGTATCTGCTTTCTAGTCGTGCTAATGCAGAGCGTTTGTTTTCTGCTATGGAAGAAATAGAATCCATGATTGCTGCTAATAATAAACCCTTGCTTAAATCTAAAAAGACTACTAAAAAATCAACTAGAAAAGCTAAAGCCAAGGAAGAATAAGTGATGGAGATTTTTTTCACTAAACAAGCTCAAGAAGATTTAAACTATTTTGAAACGCATGATAAAAAAATCTCTCAACGTATCCAGGATTTATTAAATGATATTAAAAAGCATCCTTTCAGTGGAATTGGAAAACCAGAGCCACTTCGCTATAAAATGGCAGGATATTGGTCGCGCCGTATTGATAGACAACATCGTATAGTTTACTATGTGCATAAAG
>Ga0207024_10232_pt1 | contig 15243 bp, 11 predicted proteins | sample Alteio_BWMinCont_44_FD_153470 | JGI IMG/M metagenome (GOLD analysis project Ga0207024, IMG submission 153470) | Enriched cells from forest soil in Barre Woods Harvard Forest LTER site, Petersham, Massachusetts, United States -... | ecosystem: Environmental > Terrestrial > Soil > Temperate forest >...
CGGAAGGAATACGGCGGACTCAAGCTGGATCAAGCCAAGCGTCTGAAAGAGTTGGAGCGCGAGAATGCGAAGCTGAAGCGGCTGGTGGCGGAGCTTTCTCTGGAGAAGCAAATTCTGAAGGACGTGGCCGGGGGAAACTTCTAAGCCCTGAGCGGCGGCGTGGCGCGGTCAGGCATGCCTGCGAGAACTATCAGGTAACGGAGCGGCATGCCTGCCGGCTGCTGGGGCAGTGGAGAGGGACACAACGCTACGAAGGGATGGTTCGGGCGGATGAGGATGCGCTGACGGCGGCGATCATCGCGCTGGCCAGTGAGTATGGACGCTACGGCTATCGCAGGATCACGGTGAAGTTGCGCGAAGCGGGCTGGCCAGTGGGAACGGATCGCGTGCAGCGGATCTGGCGGCGGGAGGGATTGAAAGTGCCGCAAAAACAAAGGCCCCGGAGAAGATTGTGGCTCAACGATGGCTCGTGCGTGCGACTGCGGCCCGAACGTGCCAATCAGGTTTGGAGCTACGACTTCGTGAGCGCGATGACTCACGATGGGCGAACGTTGCGGCTGCTGGTGCTGATCGACGAGTACACGCGGGAATGTATGGCGATCCGCGTGGCGAGAAGACTGGGAAGCAACGAAGTGATCGAGACGCTGGCGGAAGTGATGTTGTGGCGAGGAATTCCGGAACACATTCGCTCGGATAACGGCCCCGAGTTCGTGGCCAAGGAACTGCGGAAGTGGCTGGGCCATGTGGGAACGGGCCCGCTGTACATCGAACCCGGCAGTCCGTGGGAGAACGGATACTGCGAAAGTTTTAACGGAAAGCTGCGAGACGAGTGCTTGGACGGGGAGATTTTTTACTCGCTGAAGGAAGCGCAGGTGGTGATCGAAAACTGGCGTATCGAATACAACACCAGGCGGCCGCATTCGGCGCTGGGCTATCGGCCACCGGCCCCAGCAGCGTTCGCGCCGCGAATGGCGGCTCTCCGGTCGCCTTCGGCTCCCTGCGATCCGCCATTCGCAAACTCCCTTTCGTCGGAGGTTGTGCTATAAACTTTCTCACACACCGTGGTACAAAAACTCCATCAGGTCACAGGCATGGCTCCGCTACAAGAACGCAAACGGGGCTGACATCTATGTGGGCATGAATCCGCTGAAACAGGATGCTTCGACTCGAACTAAGGACGACATCGAGACGATCCGCCATCTTTACATTGATCTGGACCACGGCGGGTCCGACGCTCTTGAAGCAATTAAGAATTCCGATCTGGTTCCGCAACCGAACTACGTACTGAACACTTCACACGAGAAGTTCCAAGTGGTCTGGAAAGTTGAAGGAGTCGCGCTCGAAGAAGCGGAGGGCCTACAGCACGCGATGGTCAGGGAATTCGGTGGCGATCCTGCAGCAACGGATTCGACGCGTGTCCTGCGAATGCCCGGCTTCGCTAATAAGAAATATGACCAGGATTTCTATGTGCAGGCCGGAATGGAATCCACGGAGACATACCGCCTGCGGGATTTCAAGGTTCCCATGGAATCACCGGACGCTCCCCGACACCACCATGAAGAAACCGCGCGCAGCCATCGGGCTCCTGGTACCACGTTAAGCCAATCGGAACATGACTGGGCCTACGCCAAACGCGCGCTGGCTCGTGGTGACGATCCTGAAGAGGTGATTCGACGAATTGCAGACTACCGTGGCGACGACAAGAGTGATCCGGGATATTATGCGCGCCACACTGTTTCAAAGGCCCAAGACGACCTTCAACGCAAGAGCGTCGCCGTCGGAGAACCAAGTGGAGAAGACCCAGATCCCACACAGGAACAGACCCAAAGTCCGTGAATCGGATTGGAGACGCCATCACATAAGACGTACGCGAGGTTCCCGTGAGCGATACCACCGAGAGACTCGAAGTCACTGAAATCGAGCGCCCCATGACCTGTGAAGAGGCCGCCGACCTACTCCGGGTCCACCCCAGGACGATCAAGCGCATGGCAGGCCGAGGAGAGCTCCCAGGCCACTTTCGTTTTGGTCGTTGGTTTTTCTATCCATCTGAACTGGACTCTTGGATGCGAATGGAATTAGACTGCTCTCGTCATCCGTGTCGCTAGAACTGACAAAGGAGAAGTCGTCATGTTCAAGCGAGCACGGCATCAATTCGGTTGGTTGGAACGCAAGAAAAGAAGGCGTGGGCCTGAAGTGTGGGTTTGGCGTTACCACGAGGATGCTCCTAGCAAGAAAGGTTCGAAGCCTGCTGTTTTGGTCGGCGATGTAAAGCAATACCCGACAAAAGCAGATGCTTGGAAAGCTGCTGAGTGCATTCGAATGGCGGTTAGTGACCCGGTGACAGCCGACCTTGTTAAATTTGGTGCGCTCGTGGACCGTTACATCCGCGAGGCATTACCGGAACGAAAGGGCACTGCGCTACGTTACCGTTCGTGGCTCGTGAACCATATCAAGCCGCGATGGCAAGACGTGACGCTCCCAAAGGTAAAGCCGCTGCTCGTCGAGACTTGGATTAAAGACTTGCAGCTAGCACCGAAAAGCAAGGGGCACGTCCGCAGTATGATGCACATTCTTTTTGAGTGGGCAATGCGGTGGGAGTTGATGGAGTGCAACCGAAATCCCATGAGTCTTTTGAAAATTAAGGGACTCACAAAGCGCGCAAAAGAACCAAGGGCTCTGTCGGTTGAAGAACTCCAGCGGCTCTGGAAGCATCTCGACAATCATGTGCGCACAATGTCCGTCGTAGATGTATGCCTCGGCCTTCGAGCAAGCGAGTTGTTTGGTCTTCGCTGGGAAGACATTAACTGGAAGGAGCTGCGAGTGAAAATCCAGCGGTCCTGGGTCTACGGGAGGATAGAAGAAGTTAAGACCGAGGGCTCGGAAAAGTGGTTGCCGTTGGATTCGGGTCTCGTTGAAGTCCTTCGTCGCCATCGAAAGAAGATGGAGCCGGAGTTAATAGCGACGGGATGGATTTTCGTGAACCCATCCACGGGAAAACCATGGTGGCCGCACAAGTTATTGCGGTTCCATCTTATTCCTGCTGCTGAAAAAGCTGGCATTGGTCGAATCGGGTGGCACACTTTTCGCCATACGTATTCGACGCTCTTGCACGCTTACGGCACGGACATGAAGGTTCAACAGGAATTGTTGCGGCACTCGGATATACGAACGACAATGAACATTTATACGCACACGGTTTCACCCGCTTTGCGTGAAGCAAATAGCAAAGTCGTTCGGATGGTTTTGCCTACCGAAAAAACGGCATGAAAACGCGGGGGCAATCCGGGGGCAACAATAGTTCCATGGACTGACAGCCAATGACTTACGCTACCAACGCATTCCACGTAAGTCTTTTAGATACAGTTTTTCGTTAGATTCGATCCCCACCGCCCCTACCAACCTCAAATGAACCAGGTTCGATGCAAGGCCTGGATCACATCAGCAAGAAGCAAGGACCCCCCACCCTTTCGCAACATCGCAAAAAAATATAGGTCGCCCGCGCGTTTTCCTGGACCACTTCAAGGGAAAAAATATAGCGCTGGGCCGCTTGGAAAGGTGTAGAGTGGGGCCACGGGGAACCAAAAAGGAATGCCCAAGTAAAACTAACCTAAATCGTCAGGTGTATACCAGTCAGACGGAAGGAGCATGTCATGATCAATGCCAAGTTCCAGGGTCCGATGTGGCGGAGAATTGGGGTAGGCGTGCTGGGCCTCGGTGCTTTTCTGATGCTCCCATGCCCTTCGATCGCCGGAGATGCGCCCAACAAGACGGTGACGTTCGCCAAGGACATCGCGCCGATTTTTCAGGCAAAGTGTCAGGAGTGTCACCATCCAGGAACCGCGGCGCCAATGTCTCTGGTGACCTATGAAGAGACGTTTCCATGGGCGGAAAAAATCAAGGACCGCGTAGTCACCCGTAATATGCCGCCGTGGCACCTCGATCGAACGGTTGGAATCCAGAAATTCAAGAACGACACTTCGTTGACGGATGAGCAGATTGACACCATCGTCCGGTGGGTTGATTCGGGCAAGGCACCCGGGAACGCGAAAGACATGCCGCCCGCCAAGATGTGGCCGAGTGATGAAGGATGGCAGTTAGCAGAACAGTTCGGCCAACCAGATATCGTCGTCCAGTCCTCGCCCTATACTGTGCCGGTCCTGGGACAGGACGCTTGGTGGAAGCCGCTAAGCGAGGCACTCCCGTTAACCGAACCGCGATGGGTGCGCGCGGTCGAGATGCGGCCTGGAACCGCCGCGGGGCGCCGTGTCACGCATCATGCCCTCGCCCAGCTGCTGCAGGATGAACCGGGTGTCAGCAATGCCGCGGACGACGACGGCATCGGGCCCGCTGCCCAGGCAGTACGCAACGACGGAGGGCTCTTGATGGAATGGGCGATCGGGAAACAATTCGACGTCTATCCTTCCGACACCGGCAAATTGCTGCTGCCGGGGGCGAGGATTCGCTGGGATGTGCACTACCACTCCATCGGCGAGCAGATTCGCGATAATGTCATGCTGGGCATATATCTCTATCCGAAGGGCACGACGCCGAAGTACCGGACACGCCTGATGGAATTCCATGCCAGCGAGCAGGGCCACGTACTGGATATTCCTCCCAACACGATCACCCAGACTCAGTCTTTCCACGTCCTGAAGGAGCCCGCGAGGCTTGAGAACTTTCAGCCGCACATGCATCTGCGTGGCAAAGCGATGTCTATGGAAGCGATCTTGCCAGACGGCACAACCGAAATGCTCAGCTACGTGGACCGCTTCGTCTTCAACTGGATGAATAATTACATTTATGCAGAGGACGCAGCGCCAGTGCTCCCAAAGGGCACGATACTCCGCATTACCGCCTGGCATGACAACACCGCCGCCAACCCGAACAATCCCGACCCGAATCAATGGGTCGGCTGGGGCGAGCGCACGGTGGATGAGATGGCACACGCCTGGGTGAACGTCACCTACATCACCGAAGCGGACTATAAGGAATGGGCCGCCACGCATAAACCCGGCCAATCAATGCCGGAAATGATGCACAGCCATTAATTCCAGACGCGACAGGCTTGCAGGAGCAGCAGCTTTAGCAAAGCTGCTGCTCCTCATTCTCGACTCAGGAAATTGGTATTCCGGAACACACCTCAAAATGAGAAGGAGTATTTTCGGATGCAAACGTTGCGGTCGCCGGTGACAACTCGGTATCTTGCAATCCTGCTTGCAAGCTGGACGCTCGTGTGGGCCGCGCTGCCAGTGAATGGGCAATCCGGGCAGTTGCCCATGGAGCCTTTGCACAACGCGGGTCAGAGCGTGACGCCCGCCTATGAGGGTTGGTTCCATAATCCGGACGGCAGCTTCACCATGCTTTTTGGGTATTTCAATCGGAATCTTCAGCAAGAGCTGGACATCCCGGTTGGAGACAGTAACCGGATTGAGCCGGGTCCACCCGACCAGGGCCAGCCGACGCATTTTCTTCCTCGAAGGCAGTGGGGGTTCTTCACCATAACCGTGCCGCAGAATTTCGGGACTGACAAGCTCACCTGGACGCTTGTCGCCAACGGCCAGGCAACTGCAGTCCCTGCGCACTTAGATGCACGGTGGGAAATCTCGCCATTCTCCGACGTGGGGATTGGGAACACCCCGCCGCTCATCAGCTTTGAAGAAGGAGGCCTGTCGGCACAGGGTCCGCGCGGCATTAGTATCGCGCTTCAGACGACAATGCCGAATCCGGTCACGCTGAACGTGTGGGCCGCTGACGATGCCAAGACATTTCAGGGTGGCAAGGCACCCGATACTCCTCCGGTGATTGTGACGTGGAGCAAGTTCCGGGGCCCCGGCACAGTGAAGTTCGCCAATAGTAAGCCCCCGGTCGAAAAAGCAGACCGCAAATGGAACCCCGCTCCCACTTTCAGCGGCAAGGCGACCACAACCGCTACGTTCAGCGAGCCCGGAGAGTACGTGTTGCACGTGGTAGCCAACGATTGGTCAGGGGACGGTGGCGGCGGATTCCAGTGCTGCTGGACGAATGGTCAGGTAAAGGTCTCCGTCAAGCCGGAAGCGACGGGCGGCCGATAAGCAACTTGACACCATTGGGGAGAAGGACACTGGTGCTACGCCTTTAACAAATCAGGACTTATTTTTTGGAGATGCAATTTCGCTCCCCACCGCCCCAACCAACGTTCTTTTGGTCTCAATTGCTTACCGTCATTTTTTGTACCAATTGGAGCCAGTTCAGATCTGGTTGAGCGTCTATAGGACTGATCTTGGATATCCTCAAACTAAGAAGGAGACGCACGACCCCCCGTATCGAATCCATTCCGCCGGTGTAATCTAATGCCCGTGTCTAAATTTCATTGACGAATAATTGACCGCGGCAAACTGCAGCCTTGTTCACCAACTTCTGGCGTCCCACGCGTTTTCCAGCTTTCCCGAGAGTCATAGTTGTAAAGTCAAAGTTGTCGTTAAATTCAAATTTTTCGTCGCGAATTTCAAAAATTCCAATATCGGCTTCAGCGCCCGGGCGCAGCGTGCCGAGCTGCACACCAAAATCGAAAACCTGCGCGGGTTTAATGGTTACCCGCTCAATCACTTGCTCAAGATTCATGCCTAAGGCCATCATCATGGACACCACGTTGGGCAAATCGCCTGTGCTGTGAGTTGCAGCCGGCAGGGTAAGATCAGAGCTGATCGTGTCAGGTAGGAAATCTTGCTGCAGAGCCTGGTCCGCCACATCGAAACTTATGGCATTGCGATCCGCGCCCACATCGAAAAGAATGCCGCGCTCGCGGGCTTCACGCACCCCAGGCAGTATCTTCCCGCGGGCATCCAGGATGCCGTTTGGAAAACCATTGAAACAATGCGTAAATACATCGCCTTTTCGCATTAACTTCATCAAGTCCGCCGAAAGGTTGGCGGGATTTTCGGCATGCACCATCAGGGGAAGATGCGCAACTTCCGCCGCCTCCACCGCCTTTTTCATAAGTTCCGGCTCGAAGTCCAACGGATGACTCGAAACCTCTCTGTCCAAGTGAATCTTGATTCCAACGACGTCAGGCCTGTTATCCATCGCGGCCTTCGCGACCGACTGGGGAAGTACAAAGTCCGGAATGTACATGTCGCGATAATAGTTCGGGCATTGATGAATCGTCATGGTGCCCAGCGCCCCAATATCCACCAAAGCGTAGATTCGCGTGGTCGAAGTTTTCACCACATGCTTGATAAATGCGCCAATCATGATGAAACCGGTGGAACCCGCATCCACAACCGCGGTCACTCCTCTCGCCAGGCAATAATGATCCGCATTCATTCCACTTCCCACGCCGTCAAAGCAATGCACATGCAGATCAATGAAGCCCGGGGTAACGATTTTGTCTTTAGCGGAATAAACTACGAGGGCTCGGCGCTCAGGAATATCCCGGGCCATTTCAAGAATTTTCCCGCCTTTCACCGCGATATCTAGCGGAGCGTGCAAATGCTGCCCTGGGTCTAGGACCGTCCCCCCCTTGATCAGCAAATCGTAAGATTGGTCCGGCCCTTTATCAGAGCTTTGATACGAGCTTTGATTTGAATCCGCCTGCAACTTGGCCGGAGACAGAACGGTTTCCGAGGCCAGCAATGCTGTTCCACCGGCGAGCAAGCTTCTAGAAAATTGTCTACGCGTCAACATAATTGCCGCCTTTCTGCGCGTTCAGACGCCAAAGCGCCGCGATGCTACCACCCTTCGGATTGCTGTCAAGCCGAATAAGGCGTGGGCCTGTACATCAGATCTCTCAACCGTGAAGAGCCCATTCAGAGAGGCCGGATTTTCCTTGTTGGATGAACCCTTTCATTGCAATCTCCCGCCTTTGTTTTCCTGGAATCGCTTCCATCAAGGCGGCTGGGCCACCAGTGCGAAAAGGCGGGCCATTCCCGAAGCCCCTGCCTCGTTGACGCCCCCGCAACTACGAAAAGACCTCCGCCCTTGAAGAGCATTAAAGGAGGGCACCCACTTTGGTATAATAACTCAAGGATGACTTATGAAAGTAGTATGATTCTCAAATGCGGCCACGACGGAAAAAGAAAAACCGGGCCACCGCTCCCGCACCATTTTGCGGGAATGAGGTGCATACAGCAAACGTGGCACCAACAGGAATACCTTTGAGCAATACAGCCAATCTGCAAAGATCGCCCCTCTTGTTGTTTCTGAGTTAAGATCGAAACGAGGTGGCAGGGATGGGTAGGATGCGACGCGGCGGAGTTAGGACATGGCCTGCAAGAATGTGCGCCTTGGTGCTGGCGTTTTTCTTATTTTTTGGCTGGCCAGCACAGAGCGCGGCCTATGCCGTCCTTGCGCACGAAGCCATCATTGACAGCGCATGGGACACCAACATACGGCCGTTACTTTTGAAGCGGTTTCCCAACGCTACGGTGGAAGAAATGAAAGAAGCGCACGGCTATGCCTATGGAGGCGTCATTATTCAGGACATGGGCTATTACCCGCACGGAAATCATTTTTTCAGCGACTTGACGCACTATGTGCGGAGTGGAGACTTTATCCTGGCTCTGCTGCGGGATGCCAAGGATCTTGACGGCTACGCCTTTGCGCTCGGGGCGCTGTGTCACTACGCTGCGGACAACAACGGCCATCTCATCGGTGTGAATCGCGCGGTCCCGGTCCTATATCCCAAGTTGAAAAAGAAATACGGCGACTCGGTATCGTATGAAGATGATCCGCTCGCCCACGTAAAGACAGAATTTGGATTCGACGTACTGGAGATAGCGCACGGTCGCTACGCTCCGGATAGTTATCACGACTTTATCGGCTTCGGAGTTTCCGTTCCGTTGCTGGAACAAGCCTTTCAGGAAACATACGGCTTGGATCTCAAGAGCGTGCTCTCTGACGAAGACAAGGTGCTCGGTTCTTACCGTTACAGCGTCAGCAAGCTCCTCCCCAAAGCGACGCGGATTGCCTGGAGCCTGAAGAAAAACGACATCTTGAAGGACCAGCCCGGCATAACGAAAAGGAAGTTTCTTTACAATCTGTCGCGCGCGAGTTATGAAAAAAACTGGGGAAAGAAATATCAGCCGCCCACTTTTTGGGAAAGGTTTCTCGCTTTCTTGGTGAACATTCTTCCGAAAATCGGCCCATTACATGTGCTCCAGTTCCGGACGCCCACGCCGGAGGCAGAACGCATGTTTGAAGCCAGCTTCAACGCGACTCTGGACGACTATCGGAAGCAACTAGGGCAGGTAGACGCCGGCCAGCTGGCCTTGCCAAACAGCAATTTTGACACCGGTGAGATGGCGGGCCCCGGAAAGTATCGCCTCAACGATGAGACGTATGCAAAGTTGCTCGACGCGCTCGCCAAGCAGAACTTTACGAATGTTTCGCCGGAGCTTCGGGCCGATCTCGTGGAATTCTACGGGCATCCCGATGCTCCGTATACAACCAAGCAAAAGCCCAAAGCGTGGGCGAAAGTTCAGATCCAGCTGGAACAACTAAGGAAAGCGCCCCCGCCGGTGGTTGCAGGAGAGGGAACCCCAAAGAACTAAGCGGAAGATACTACGCCGTTGTTCGAGACTCGGCGTAATGATTTTCCAACCAAAGTTTTGTTCGATTTTATTTTCTGAAATAGACCCAGGCTCCAGGCAACAACCCAGGTAACAACCAGAATACTTCCATGAGCACAGCTCCGCGCCGAAAGACGATTGTCCGGACTCAGACTTGGAACCGCACCTGGCTTGTATTTTCGGCAATTCTGCTCTGCCAAGCGCACAGCTATGCGCAATCAGGACCGCAGCCGCCATGCGGCATGGAACCCGTTCCCACCTATCCCGCTCTGGATGATTCCGCCGCCGTGAAGTCATGGAGCCGGTCTGTAGTTGGCAGCGACTGGAGGCCCCCCGAATGCACCGGTTGGACTGCGACTGGCTTTACAACGTTGGTAACCACAGTCGCGCGATTTCCTCATACCTCGGGAGTTGACGGCTTGCTTCGCCACTTCGGGGCAATTTCAGAACTCGCGGGCATGCGCTACTGGTCGACCACCCACAAGCAGTGGAAAACACTCATTGTGGACGCCCACGCACTGAGTGGCTTGCAGACCAACCAACGCCGCGATGATTTCACGCCCGACGAGATGAGGGAAGGGAAGGTGCTTTACTTTGAGCAGGTGGATAACCTTTCTGGCAAGGGCATCTACGCAATGCATATTTTAGTGGCTTCAGCGGACCGGATCGTCATCGAAGTCGAAAACGTCAGCACGATGCACTTTCTCTTCGTAACGGTCTCGCCCCCGGGTGAGATGCAGTCCATCTATTTTCTGGATCGCGAATCGGAAAACGTCTGGCGCTACTACGCCATGATGCGGATCGGGAAAAACGCGAACCAGACGATGACGGGAAATGAGTCTTCCGCGATCAACCGGGCCGTTGCGTTCTATCGCTCCCAAGTCGGAATTCCGACCGACCAGGAGCCTCCGGCGGCGCGATGACGGCAGGAGCTTTTTTTAGCTCCCGCAGATCTGCTCACCCATGCGCTGTTTCGTAACCCTGGGTTGGTTGTAATTTGTTCCTGAGGTTGGATGCATGAGTCGACCATTGCTCTCGGCCCGCCCTGGACGCGTCACTTGGTGGTTGGGCGGAGCTTCGCTCGCGTTCCTAGCATTCGTCCGTATTACCAGGGAGTTGATCGAAGGAGACGTCAATCCGGTGGACAGCGTGATCCTGCATGCAGTGATGCGCATGCGGACGCCATGGCTTACGAGCACAGCAATCGACGTGACAGCGCTGGGATCGATCACCCTCGTAGTACTGTTTTCCGCCTTCACTCTTGTTGTGTTGCTGGTGCTGCGCGACCGCCTGGGCGCCCTCCAGTTGCTCGCGGCTTCGGTGGGAGCAGGAATATTGACGCTGGTGACGAAGGACATTATCGAAAGAAATCGTCCAGAGCAGGCCCAGCAGCTGATCGTAGTGTCGGGCTTCTCCTACCCGAGCGGACATTCGCTTTCAACCGCCGCGCTGTACCTGACGATCGCGATCATCGCCAGCCGTTATATACGGCACTCAGGCGCAAAGGCCGCAATTTTTCTGGCCGTATCGGCGGTAGTCCTCATGGTTGGGGCCTCCCGCGTGTACCTTGGCGTTCATTATGCGACGGATGTCGTAAGCGGCATCTCACTCGGAGCGGCGTGGGCGCTGCTGCTCGCCGGATTCTTCACACTTTTTGGTCAGCGTGGCTCGTCCTGAGCGTCTGGTCGAGCGGACACACACTGCGAGCGCCAAGGAAAGATCATTGCGAATGAGTTAAAAATCTCAGTAAGACTTAGTGTTCTGCTCTTTTGCAAATTAGGGTTGTGCCTGGTAGATACGGACTTCGACGTTGGACCCCGGCTCGGGCTCTACCAACTTTCCTCCAGCACGCTTCCCTTTGCTGGAGACGGCAAGGTATAAACGGTTCAACTCCGGAACAAAGATGGACGTCTTGGCGCGGTAACCAGTCGGAACTTCCGCGACACTCACATAGTGGTCCGCGTCCTGCTGTTTGATTACGCTCGCGCTCCCATCACCCGTAATATAAATGCGTTTCCGTGCAGGGTCATAGCCCATATCGTCGCTGTTCTCCGCGCACGGTACGGTCGCGATCACTTTGCCGGTGTCCGTGTCGAACACAAAAAGCTTTGGCGGCGTGTGCGAGGCGCTGAACAAGCGATGATCCGCTTCATCGAGGACCAGGGCATTGGCATTCTTGGCATCCGCCAGCGGCCAGCGGGCGATTAATTGGCGCGTGGACAGGTCCACTACTCCAATATCATCAGAGCCCCGAAGATTGATGTAAAGCTTCGCGCCGGCATGGTCAATCGCCATAGCCTCGGACTTGACGCCGGGAAGCGTGATTTCACCGACGAGCTTAAAGTTCTGGGTATCGATGATGCTGAGCACATGCGTTTTGGCGTCCGGCCCCTGGCCTCCACTTGCCACGTAGTAGTATTTGTTTACCGGATTGTATACGCCTCCATCCACGTCGGTCGGCAATTTAATTTTGTCCAGGATCTTGTACGTGCTGCCGCTGACCAAATCGATCGCGCCGGACTTTTCATCGCCCTCGGTCACCAGAAGGGAATTCGGGCCGGGCAGATATTCGATGGCGTGTGGTTGTCCAAACCCGGTAATGGTGTGAATCCGTTTGCCCGATCGAATGTCCAGAACCTCGACGGTCATGTGATCCTCGGCGATAAGGAACATGCGGTGGCCCTTGCTGTCCGCCGCAAAATGTTCAAAATCGCCAATATATCCCGGCAACAGCGTCGTGTGTATCAGTCGAAGCGGCGGATTGGTCTGCGCAGGAGTGCTCAGGGATACAAGGAAAAGGCCTAGAACCAGCGCGCACAACGTTCTCATTGTTATTGTTCCTCCAAGAATCACCCTAACGTGCGATCTTTTGCTGGGGCTTCATACCACCGTGTCATGATGTCTGTCAAGGACCGGGCGAAGTGTTGTCATTCCTGTTGACAATGTTGTGGGAAAAATATATAAGCCCAACCAAGTTATTACAGACACCGCTTACATTTAGTTTTTTTACGGGCCCTGTGACACTCGCGCAGATGTGTGGGTTGTGACGTATTCCTTAGGAGGCCGTGCATGCTGGTCAGAATTCTTCAGAGAAAAAATAGCATCCTTGTATCAGTGTTCTTGGCGGGTATTCTTTTGGCGGGCCACGCCTACGCCCAGATTTCTGGCGCCACGCTTTCCGGCACGGTCACGGATCAGTCTGGAGCAGTTGTTCCGCAAGCCACGATCTCGATCAGGAATGTGGCCACCGGCGTCACGCGTTCCACTGAGACCAGCACCGCAGGATTTTATTCGGCGCCGAATTTACTGCCGGGAAACTACGAAGTAAAAGCGGACGCCCAAGGATTCACGTCCAAGATGCAGGCAGGCGTCAATCTTACGGTCGGCGAGCAACTGGTATTGAACTTCTCGTTACATGTTGGACAGATGAGCCAAACCGTGGAGGTCAGCACGGAAGCTCCCAATAATGTGGATTTAGCATCCTCGACGATCAGTGACGTGGTCAGTTCCACCACCGTGCGAGAATTGCCTCTGAACGGAAGAAGCTGGACCGATCTGGCCACCCTGCAGCCGGGCGTCAACAGCATCCAAACCCAACAGGACTTCACCGCGGGGCCTGACCGGGGCAAACGAGGTTTTGGAAATCAAATCACCATAGACGGCGCTCGCCCGCAGCAGAATAACTACCGTCTCGATGGCGTCAGCATGAATGATTACGACAACAGCGCTCCGGGAAGCGTTCTGGGCGGCGATTTGGGTGTGGATGCCATCCAGGAGTTTTCGGTCTTAACCAGCAACTATTCCGCGGATTACGGCCGGACGTCCGGCGGAGTGGTGAACGCCGTCACGCGTTCCGGGACCAATCAATTTCACGGCAGCGCTTACGAATTTCTCCGCAACGACGCTCTGGACGCGGCCAACTTCTTTGAGAACGCCGGCGGCATCCAGAAAGCGTCTTTCAAGCAAAACCAATTCGGCGTTTCCTCCGGCGGTCCTATCGTCAAGGACAAATTGTTTGTATTTGGCGACTATGAGGGGCTGCGCTATTCTAAGGGTATTCCCACGGTCGTCAATGTGCCGTCCGATAACGCGCGGCTGGGGATACTTGCCGGAGGAACTCCGGCCAACCAGCCAGCTAATACACCATGCACGAACCCGGGTGCTCCCGGCGCTCCCCCCCCTCCCGGGCACTATCTCTCCTCCCAGGCATCCGTCTGCGTCGATGACAACGCCGCAAAATATCTGCCTTTCTGGCCGCACGCCACAACCACTGCTGCCGGGTCAGACATTGGAACATACACTTTCTCTGCTCGACGGCAGGTAACCGAGAACTTTGAGACCTTCCACGTGGATGACAAACTTACGGAGAAGGACAGTCTCGCAGGCACATACCTCGGCGACATCACGCCCTACAGCGCGCCCGATCAGCTTGATGACGTGCTGTTGAGTACCAGAACAAATCGTCAGATCGCCATTCTCGAGGAAACCCACGTCTTTAGTGCGTCGGTAACCAATTCCGCCCGCTTCGGGTTTAGCCGGGATGCCGCTCTGAATAATGTGGGATTGACTGCGATCAACCCACTGGCCAAGGACCCCACGCTGGCTGCTGTACCCGGACAATTTGCGACCCAGGTAATTGTGCAAGGGCCAGCCTCGTTCTCGGGCGGCCTGGGGGCGAACGGCCCCGGGAAGTTTCATTGGAACTCATTTCAAGGATACGACGACGCCTTCTGGACTCTGGGAGCTCATTCCATCAAATTCGGCGTCGCCGTCGAGCGCATGCAACTGAACATGGACCAACTCAGCGAGTCGAGCGGAGCTTTTACCTTCAGCACGCTCAGTGATTTTCTCACCAACAACCCGCATAAATTCACGGCAGCGCAATCCGCCAACCCCACGGTAGGGCTGCGGCAAACTCTGTTCGGCGTTTACGTGCAAGACGATTGGCGCGTTCGTCCCAACCTGACGCTCAACCTGGGGTTGCGCTGGGAGATGACCACGGTGCCTACCGATATCCAAGGCAAGCTGGCGACTCTATTCAATCTCTACACCGACACAGCGCCGCACTGCCAGAATGCAGGCACCGCGGGTTGCGCGGGAGGTGGTCCACTGTACCCGAATTCCACACTTCGCAACTTTGATCCACGCGTGGGATTTGCCTGGGACCCCTTCCACAACGGCAAGACCGCGCTGCGCGGCGGGTTTGGGATGTTCGATGTGTTGCCCCTGATCAGCGTCGCCTACCCCGCCACAACGGTCGCTCCGTTCGAAACGACGGGGTTCCTGCAAAACTCGCCAAACCTGCCTGGATCATTTTTTGCGAATGCGATTAGCAATTTCAGTGGGTCGACCATGGCGGCGAGTTACTATGACCGGCAACCCCATCGCAGTTACGCCATGCAGTGGAACCTCAACGTGCAACGGGAATTGGCGCCGGATCTCACCTTGCTTCTCGGTTATGTGGGCGCGCGCGGAGTGCACCTGCCCGTTTCAAACAATGACCGGGACATCGTTCTCCCGGTCCTGACTTCCGCAGGGTACTTGTTCCCGAATCCAGTTCAGAGCGGAAATGTTCTTAATCCCCTATTTGGCAATATCAACGGCATAACTTACAACGGCATGTCTTACTACAATGCCTTGGAGGTGGGCGTCCAAAAGTCCATGAGCCATGGCCTGGCTGTTAATGGTTCTTTTACCT
>Ga0207024_10085_pt1 | contig 15213 bp, 20 predicted proteins | sample Alteio_BWMinCont_44_FD_153470 | JGI IMG/M metagenome (GOLD analysis project Ga0207024, IMG submission 153470) | Enriched cells from forest soil in Barre Woods Harvard Forest LTER site, Petersham, Massachusetts, United States -... | ecosystem: Environmental > Terrestrial > Soil > Temperate forest >...
CAAGCCTTCATAGTGACGGAACGGGTCGGGCATATTCGCCCAGTCGAGAACATGCGGCGTTCGCCTCAGCGATTCAACGCTGTGTTTAGTGGATTCGTGATATTCGCGCCATGTCATGGTTTCGGTAAGCTGGCGTCGCTGATTCCGAGGCAGATGCGGAGTGGCTGCTCGATCTTAACATCGAAGCTCATTACGTTCCGGATGGGGCAAATGATTGCGGCGATCACTAACGTGAATGCCCTTTCTTCGTGATCGGTCGAGCGGGGCGCACCGCAGGCTCCCCACAGTAGTGCCGGATGTCCTCCAATGATGTATCTGGGCCCCGGCATGGATTCGAACCAAGGTTTACGCTACGACGCTGTCGCCGATGAGCTATGAACCGTGGTTCGCGGATCGCGGCTGGGCCCCAGCAGCCATTCGAACCACAGTTCACGGCTGGCCACTAAGTGCTTTAGAAGTCGCTGTTAGGACTCCGCCGAATTAGTTCAGTGGCGAGCCGGACACGATTTCGATCATGGCGACGAACTCGACGCGGAGGATGTCGAGGTCGGGATGCCATTTTCGAAGGTAGGTAATCGCCTCATGTAAATCGCAAGCGGCGACCTGCTTGACGGGTGGTTCGCCTTCGCCCTGCGCTTGGCCGGTGAATTGAAATAAGCGGGCTTCGCAAGCACCGCTGCGGCCCGGGCGGAATCCAGTCTTTTTTTTGAGCGCGCGCGTGCGTCGAAAAGGTGCCTTGGACATCAGGGACAGGTTAGGCCGATTTAGCCAAGGGAAAGCAAGTCGAATTGGAACAACGCAAATTGAGTTGACTGTGTCGGGCGAAGGAACGATGACTGTGATGACCGCAAACTCTAATGCAACTGGAAACCAAATTTCTTCGCGTTCACACCGCAGTGACGCTGGTCCCGCTTCGGCGATTGGCAGGTCTGTTGGCTGGGCGGCTGCAACAAACATCGGTTCGGCTTCATGGTCATGGTAGTCCGGGTTAGCCCTTAGGCACTAGCCATCGCCTTCACGCTCACTGGAGCCAACTTCCTTCGGCAGGAGGATCGTCTTTACCGAACAGAGAGCGAGGTCGCTCCACAAAGAACTTGCATATTTCGGCGATCGGAGTGATCGATGGTGACGGCGCAACTCAGAGAGCGCCAGAAGGAACGATTCTCGATATGAAAGTGTTTTCGATCACAGCAAATAATCAAGTCCGCGTGTTCGGTTCCGAGCAGGAGGCGCCAGCGGGAGAGGCGGTGTTCGGTAGCGCCGAGCAATTAACCGCGTTGGTTCAAGAGTGGCCGATAGCGCGACTGGTGGAGGTATGGAACCAACTTCCTGGCGCGAAGCAGATACGCAAGTTCACTGACCGCAAAAGTGGCATCCGAAGGCTTTGGCAGGCCGCGCAAGGCCTCGCAGTCAAGGCAGGCCAACAGCGCCGCAGGGCGATTTTGAAACGCCAACCGGAGCCCCCGACGGCCAAGCAATCCAAGCACGACCGCACGCCGGAGAAGGGAACCAAGACCGAGACGATCCTGGCCTGGTTGCGCCAGCCTTCTGGGGCTACCCTGACAGCTCTCATGCAGGCCACCCAGTGGCAGGCGCACAGCGTGCGGGGTTTCATCAGTGGCCAACTGGGCAGGCACATGGGCCTGCGTGTGAAGAGTTTCAAGCGCGACGGCGATCGCGTGTATCGCCTTCGTCCCTAGGCTCCATTCTGCTGGAACACCTACGAGCCGGAGTTTCCGTTCCGGCTCTTCAAGCCTCTTCTCGGCCAAACGGACTATTCCGGATTGAGCGCTTGTTCTCCGAGGCCCCGAAACTGTTTCTTCTGCCACTCCCAATCGACGGATCGCGCGATCTGCCCATTTGCTTCTCTGTGTATCGATCCGGTCCAGTGACGGTTTTTGGTAGAAACAGCAGTTCTTCCTGGATCTCCGGCGCCAGGTCGGAGAGATGCATGATCTGGGACATACGCGCCCGGCTGATCTGGCCCGCCTCGGCGAGTTGCCGGTAGGTGTGCACCGTCCCTTCTCGGACCAACCGCTCGAACTTGATCGCCAGCGCCATCAGCCGACTGACCCGCGGAATGCGTCCGCCGCTCTCTGGCCCGGGCATCGGTTCTGGAACCTGGACGAGTGGGCGTGGCTAACGTCTGATCCATTCTTGTTCCATCCTGGAATGCAATGGAAACTCTCTGTGTGTTGCCCTCGTATTCCACGCGTCTGAGCGATTTCAGGACAGTTTCCCAGTTGATTCCCGTTCCCAGCGTCGGTTCCAGATTCCGGAGCAGGAAGTCTCCAAGTCCTTCGCCCCGGCCGGATTCTGAGAGCAGGGCTTTCCCTTTTTGCGCCTCATCGCTTGGCATGAGTAATACTTGTAGCGCCGTCCGTGCCGGGTCGTAAATGTAGGGCGCATTTGGTTGCCGCATTCGGTGCAGTACAGCAAACCGACGAGCGGCCCGATCTGTGGGCCGTGAACCTTTCCTCGCTGGCCCGTGCTTCGCAGTGCAAGTTGCGTGTTGACCTTTTCCCAAACTTCTTTGTCGACAATGCGCTCGTGCTCGCCTGGGTAGATGGTTCCTTTGTGGGAGACGGCGCCTTTATAAAGGACATTCGACAACAACAGCCGAAGCGTCATCCGGCTGAAGGCTCTGGCCAGGTGTGGCTTCCCCGACCGGCTGTTCCAGGCCTTGGTTTGATATTTAAGAACTGCGATTTGAGCCACGAGTGCTTCGAGGCTGGAGCCTTCGGCGGCTATACTGAAGATCTGCCGCACCTGCTTGGCTTCTTGGGGATTTACTACCAGCCGGCCACCTTTCGGATCGACGTCATATCCCCACACAGGCCAGCCGCCAATCCACTTTCCCTTGCGCCGCGCCGCCGACTGCTTATCGCGCGTCCGTTCGCCGATAATCTCTCTTTCGAACTGGGCGAAGGATAAAAGAATGTTGAGGGTCAGGCGACCCATGGAGGTGGTGGTGTTAAACTCCTGCGTCACCGATACGAAGCTCACGCCCGTTCGGTCGAACCGTTCCATGAGCCGAGCAAAGTCGAGCAGGGACCGGCTCAGCCGGTCAACCTTATAAACCAACACGCAATCGATACCGCCGGCATTGAGATCGTTGAGAAGCCGTTGCAAGGCTGGCCGTTCCAGATGCGAGCCACTGAAACCGCCATCATTGTATTGCTTAGGGATCAGGGACCAACCTCGTGCCTGCTGGCTGGCGATATACGCCTCGCCCGACTCCCGCTGCGCCTGTAAGGAATTGAATGCCTGATCCAATCCTTCTTCGGTCGACTTACGAGTGTAGATGGCGCAGCGCAATGGACGAGCCGAGCCGTTTCCCGCTTCGGTCATGCCGCACCAACCTTCTTGTTCAAGCCGAAAAATGAGAACCCATTCCAACGCGTGCCCGTCACCAACGATGCGATTGAACTAATGATTCATAGATCTTGCCATCGTATTCGAAGCCATCCGCGACAATCTTCACGATAATGGTTCGGTCCCGATACCGCCGCTGTAGCGTTGTTCCGACCGCAGGCAGACGTGGATCGCGAACCGGTCCTGGCGGCGCGGCGGCCAACTCCCGCCAAAACTTGCGCGAGCCCGCAGCCGAAGATCGACGTCCACGGCCAGGGCGGTGGCGCGGTCGCGCGCTCGCTGACTCAAGTCGCCTTCCGACAAGCCTGCAGTCGCCATGCAACCCGCCGAAACAAATGGGCCTGATTGGACGATTTCGATTCCTCGCCGAACAGCTCCAAGTACCGCGCCCGGAGCGCCTTGGTCTTCTCGCGCCGCAACTGTTCGATCTCTTTCCTCAGTTCCTCGTTCATAGAGTTTCCCTCTTTCAGCCGGGGGCGGGTTGGACCCGCTCCCGGCGTTTACGTCACTCTCCATGAGTGGCTCGATGGCCGGGCGAAACGCAAGTGGAGAGTGACGCGGGTGATGACGCAAGGAAACGCAAAACATGACGCGGAATGACGCAAAAAATAACGCGGGCCTAACGCGGGGCTTCCCGCACACGCTCGCGCGAGGTGAACGCCCGTGTCGCACCGAACCCTCAAGGTCACAGCTACTTAGCGACATCCAGGGTGTTCTCCGCCTCGCCTTTGCCTACGTCCTGGGCACCAAGTTTAGCTTATTTTGCGTTATTTAACGCAAACCTCCCAGTTCCTGTCCTTATTAATGCGCCACCGCTCTCTGAGAGGGAGACGGCTGGTGCCTCGGGGAGCCAAACTTCAGCACGTCTCACGTCACCCAAGCATGACACCGAGCAACAACAGAGCACTGCCCACTACCATGAATGCGGTTGGAAACGCTAAAAACTCTGGGCAAAGTATACTGACTCTACATGGAGGCATGACGCCATGCTCAAGTCGATCGCTATCGTCGCCGGCAGCTACCTGCTCTCGGTAGTTCTTGTCCTGGCAACCGATCCCATGCTATCGCTCCTCTTCCCTGGCGATTTCGTCAAAAACCACGTCCCCTCCGACGCCGCTCTCATCACGAGCACGGCACTCTTTGTCGTCGTCTCGATCCTCTGCGCATGGCTCTGCGCCCGCTTTGCCCCGGACCCTGCGTCACGGCACGTGCTCTGGTTCTTCATCGTCGGGGAAGTGATGGGCATCGGTTCCATTATTCCCAACTGGAGCAAGGGCTGGCCGCACTGGTACTGGTTGTCGTGGCTGCTCACCTGGCCGGTGAGCTGCTGGATCGGCCTGCTGCTGGCCCGGCGCGGGGCTCATTCGCCGGCCGCATCTCCCTCACTCAGCGAAGCTAACCGCAGAACGACCACTTGAACCAAGGCCGGGTGCCGATACGGTCACGCGCGTTGACGGCGGGCTGTCCGGGACGAGCTAGGGGCAGATCCACAAGCCAACTTTCGGGTGCGCCGTGATCCAGGCACAACCCGCGCGTTGATCGGCTAAACTGAGTGAACCTCTCAATATGCCGCTTTCTGTAGGCGAGAAACTCGGCCCTTACGAAATCCTTGCGCCCATCGGCGCAGGCGGGTGCCGGTGCTGGTCGATTGGTTGATGGCTGGTGCCGGGTGGCCGGGTGGTGGGTGGCCGTTGGCGGCAACACGACCGAGCTTGTGTCGAGCCAGACCGCCCAGCTCCGCCGCTTAGTCTCGAACGATTAGTGGCGGAGAGTAGCACGTAACACCGATGCCGTCGCGAAATGTTCTACGGGCCGAGCGTGATTACAGTTGGGGGCACCGACTTGATAGTGCCGGTCAATTGGTACTCCCGGCCTTGGAGCTCAACCTCGACCTGAATCGTGGAGTATTCCGAATCCAGCGCGTCCAGGATGCAGCTCTGGTATAGCACCCCTTTAGTCCCAATAAGATAGGCGACATCTTCCCCGTGGCTCTCAACCTCGGCATACTCAAAGGTGATACCGGGAGGCAGCACTATCGAGTAATGAACCTGGGCCGTCTCAACCGAAAACGTGCCCGGCGGGTTAGCCACAATCTGGAATGTGGCTGTACCGTTGGCAGTGGTCGTGTGGCTTGGGTCTTTCAAGTGCACCTGATACAGGGCCGGACCCGCATAGCCCGTATCTTTCACTGAGCAGGTGATAGTGGCCCTTGCCTGTTCTGGGGGGCTATCAAACTGATCGCGATCAAGGGAGCGACGGCGCAACTCCTCCGAAGATCTGCCTGACGAAACTGCGCCGATTCGGATCGACGTGATCAAGCAGTCTTTTCCCTATTTATCGTTTTTCCATTTCTCCTCCGAAACTTTTAGTGAGAACTGAGATGTTCATAGTACTTTTTCTCGAATAGTTCGTCAACACTTTATTAAAGTACTGGATTGAATAGTTGGTACCAGAAGTACTGCAGCAAATCGAAAACCCAAGCGAAATTCTCCGCCCTTCCGGTTGAACGCGGTTCAACAGGAAACAAGCGGACCGCCGCTGGTTGGAAATTCCCGGCGAGATCGAATCTCTGGGAGGCCAGCGACGGTCCGCTGCAACGCTTCAGGCGTATAAGCGCGCTGCACCAGGGGCCAGCGCGTTCGCAACCAAGCGCTGCCGCAGAGGTACTTCAGAAAACGGTTCATATACAGGTTGGAGAGCAAGGGGCTGACAACTCCGCCCTGCGGTGTTCCACAGGTGCTGCCCTTTCCACCGCTAACCCGCGGTTTCCCGTGTACATCCCGCTCCTCACCGGCACCTTCAACCACATCTTAATTAGATGCAGCATGTCCCGATCGACAATCCTCCGAGCCACGCATTGCATGAGTTCGGAGTGTGGAATGGTATCAAAGTACTTCAGATCGGCGTCCACCACATCGGTGTAGCCTTCACACACCAGCTTGTGTAAGCGGCGCAGCCAACGCAGCCGAGTCTCCATAGGCCGGCTCAGCCGGCTCGTGGAGCGATGGATTCCAGTCCCTCGTGTTCCACATCCTTATCCTATGCAGCGCTTCAACGCCACTCATCCAAGGCGGGAGCCGGATGCATAAACGCGCCCGTCCGGTTCTGTGCGGGGGGCGATCAGTGATGCTCGTCCCTACCGCGACACCCAGGTGCATCAGGCTGATTCCGAAGGGCAGTTGAAAACAGACCTAAGTATCTTGTCGATTGAACTGCGTAACATGCAACGTAGAGTCGTCGCAGTTGAAGCAAACCAAATATCACGATGACGAGCGGAATTGCCACATGGGGCTTCCGCGAGACGAACGACCACCATGGTCTTGCCAGACCCCGTGACTCCTATCACGATGACCGTTATGGAATTTACGTTAAGGAGTTGAGCGATCCTAAACTATCGGTTCAGGTCTTTTTAAGTGTGTTTCGGACGCCCTTGAGCTACGCTTTGGGAGGAAATATTCGCGCGTGAGCACCGTTTCCGCAGCATCCGGGATCGTAGAGAAAGGCCTGGCCGAGGGATTTCTCTCGCAGCGGGAAATTCATTCGCTGATTGCCGAGGGCCTGGAGCGGCTTAATCTGCGCGGAAGGCGCGTCCTTGCCCTCATTCCGGACGGCACGCGCACCATGCCTATGCCGTTGCTGTTCGGCATTCTCGAACAGGAACTCCTGCCGCAGGTGCGACAGCTCGATTTTCTGATTGCCACCGGCACCCACTCACCCATGAGCGACGCTCAGCTTACCCGCCATACGGGGCGCGAGGTGGTGAACGGGCTGGCGGGATCGGTATCCATCTTCAACCATGATGGCTGCGATCCTCGCGCGCTCACCACGCTGGGGGTAATTCCGGCTCAGGAAGTCGCGGCGATCAGCGGCGGACTGCTTTGCGAAGCTGTGCCCGTCAGACTGAACCGCGCCATCCTCGACTACGATTACATCCTGATCTGCGGCCCGGTATTTCCCCATGAAGTCGCTGGCTTTTCCGGTGGCACGAAATATTTCTTCCCCGGAATCGCGGGCCGGGAAATAGTCGATTTCACCCACTGGCTGGGGGCGCTGATCACGAGCTTCGAAACCATTGGTGTGGCGGATACGCCCGTGCGCCGGATCATCAACCGCGCTGCCTCCATGGTGCCGACGCCCTATTCTCTGATCGCTCTGGTTACACACCACGAAGGTGTCGCCGGCGTTTATTGCGGCCCGGCGGAAGAAGCCTGGCGCGAAGCCTCCGCACTTTCGTCAAAGCGGCACGTGGTGACGCTTGCGTCGCGGGTGTCCCGCATGCTCGCCATCATGCCCGAAATGTACACAGACCTGTGGACCGGCGCCAAGGGAATGTACAAGAGCGAACCTGCCGTAGCCGACGGCGGCGAAGTGGTGATTTATGCGCCCCACATCCGCGAGGTTAGCCACGTACACGGGCGGTCCTGAAGTGGCCCCAGGTCGTTGAAAAGATTGGGGCTCGGATAATAGTTATATTCGTCACGCCGCACCCATGCACCGATGGTAAGCACGGCATTGGCATTTAAGATGCGGGTCCATGTCGGCGCAATGTTAAAGGTTCTGATTTGCGAGCGCTGATCGGAAACAAAGAGCTCGAAAAGGCAAACTCTAAGCGCGGCTGAACTGGCGGCCGCCGCCACGGTTAGCGCACCCTGCCGTTGCCTTTGCGACGGACCAGTTCGCTAATCGCGTAAGACGCTGGAATGCCCGCGTATAAGAACAACCCTAACCGCGGCACGAAGAATCCGGCGGCCATCCCGGCAAGGTAGAGAAGAAAAGAATATAACGAAACCCGCAGATCCCGACGCAGCTAGGTCTCAGCTATTTCCTTTTTCATGAGACGGCCTCCGAACGAGGCGTACCAACGCAGAGCCGAGGAAGAGAGGCACGTAACAGCGCAGACGGCCCCATAAAGAGCGACAGCCACGGGCTGATCCGGATAGTGACCGAGCAGCCCCGTTGGGAAGGGCAAAAAGGCAATCCACATCAGGTACAGATTGTTCAGCCAGAGGAGCCTTGAGTCGACGCAGTCCACGTCATGGATCAATTCATGGTGAGAGACCCAGGCAACCGTGCAGATCAGAAAGCTAATGACATATATAGAGAAACGAGGCGCCAGAGCCAACAGCGCCTGAATCATTCCCGCATTATCGATATTTGTTCTGGCGTCTTCCAGGTGGATGTCGAGAATGAGCAGGGTAATTGCGAAGGCGATGACACAGTCGCTGAACGATTCGATTCTGCTCTTGGGCATCGCGCGATACCTTTCAAACGGCTGAACCGAAACGTAACCCACGACCACTGCATGTGATGGCATGACCCCCGGATTCAAGATTACGGCGCATCACTATTACGCGCAGTATACGAACTTAGCGGTGAGTCTGACCAACGTGGCAAAAGTATTCACTTCCATCTTTCGCATAATGTGTGCGCGATGGATTTGAACGGTGTATTCAGTGATTCCCAACTCAAATGCGGCTTGCTTGTTGAGCAAACCCCGAACTAATAGAGCCAGCACCTCTCGCTCGCGGGGCGTCAAAGTCGCATACCGGGCTGCGAAGGCTTCATGCTCAGTGGCCTCCCGGCGATTCGCGCGCTCCTGCTCAAACGCCTTTTCAACCGAACTGAAGAACGCAGCCTCGTCGACCGGTTTGGTCAGAAAATCGATGGCCCCGCCCTGGATGGCGCGCACCGCCATTGGAATGTCGCCTCGGGCGCTGATGAAGATGATCGGCAGAGGGCATCTCTCGCTTTTAAGTTTCTCTTGCAGTTCGAGACCAGACATACCTGGCATCCGTACATCCGAGATCAGGCACGAGGCGTTATAGCGGGCGGTGGAATCCAGGAATTGCTCTGCGGAGCTGAAGCAGAGCGCGGACAGCCCCTCCGATTCGATCAGATCCTGGAGCGCAATCTGAACCGACTCGTCGTCGTCGAGGATCGCGAGAACGCTTGAGTTGTGTGCGACGCCCATTGCGAGAAGAGTAGCGCTGTCCACAAAACGACGCAATCAGACCTAAGTCGGCATGAACTACGACTGAGGTGGTAGTCGAATAAGACCGGGGTTCGCGGAATAAAGCGGGTACTGAGACGGTGCCGGAGTTCTTGGACTAGCTGACGCCTTCGACGATGAGTCCGTGATAGATCGCCCCCAGTTTGCGGTGCTTGGCGACGCTTTGGGAGGCCTCGCTGTCATACCAATCCTTTGCGGCTTTCGCGTTCGGGAATTTCGCAATGACGATGCCCTCAATCGGATCACCTTCAAGGACTTCGTGTTTTCCATAGGCTACGAGCACTTCGATCGGATGACCCTCCATCGTTGCTTTGATTCCAGTCCAATATTTTTCGAGCTCTTTGTGATCGATGGTTCTAGTTCTCGTGAATACAACGTACGCAGACATCATCGTTCTCCTTCTTTGTTAATCGATTACCGAAAGACGGCAGCAAGCGCTATTTGTTCGGCGAGAGTTTGAGCTTGTCGGCCATACGAACCAATTCAATGAGCGATCCGGGCTGCATCTTCTCCATAACGTGGCCGCGATGGATTTTTACGGTCGCCTCGCTGGCGCCGATTTTGGCGGCGATGTGCTTGTTGAGCATGCCGGAGACTACGAGGGCCATCACCTCGCGCTCTCGCGCGGTCAACGCCCCATACCGCTCGTGCAACGCGTCGATCTCGGCCTGCTGTTCTCGCGCAGCGCTGTCCCGATGAAGCGCCTGTTGGATCGCGTCCAGCAAATCCTGATCACGAAAGGGTTTCGTCAGAAACTCCACCGCCCCAGACTTCAGCGCTTTGACGGACATCGGAATGTCTCCGTGCGCCGTAATAAAGATAATAGGGATTTGCACGCCGACATCGGCCAACTTGTTTTGGAAATCGAGGCCGCTCATCTGAGGCAGTCTTACATCGAGAACCAGGCAGCTCGGGTCAGCGGTTCGTTGCTTTTTCAGAAACTCTTCGCCCGTTGAAAACGACTCGGCGCGCAGACCAACAGACTCGACGAGATCCTGGACCGCCTGACGCATGCCAGAGTCATCATCAACGATGAAAACCGTGGGAACAGCCGCAGGCTTCATGCATGCGCCTCTGCTCCGGTTGGAAGCGTGAAATGGAAAGTCGCGCCCGCCCCTTGGTTGGCGGTTGCCCAGACTCTTCCTCCGTAAGATTCCACGATCGAGCGGGTGATGGTCAACCCCATACCCGTCCCCTGAGGCTTCGTTGTATGAAAAGGATCAAAAATCAAATCCGCACCCTCCGCCGGCAGCCCTACGCCGGTATCGTTGATGGAAACGGTTAGGTGACCTTCGGGGTTCACGTGCGATCTGATCGTCAACGCGCCCCCGGTGTCTTTCATGGCATCGATCGCGTTTAGCATCAGGTTCATGAGGACTTGTTGCAGTTGCACCCGGTCTGCCAGGATGTGAGGCATGTCTGCCTCACTCTCGGCGCGAATCGTTACGGCGTGGCGCGCCGCTTCGGTTCCGAGCAGAGCAGTCATTTCTTGAATGGTGCCTTTGACGTCAACCGATTGGCGCTCAGCGGGTGTGCCCGTTTTGTAGAAGGAGCGCAAACTGTTAATGATATCGGCCGCGCGGTTTCCCTCTTGCTCAATCCTGGCGGCTGCTGCGCGCGCTCTTTCGAGGTCCGGCGGATCATGGGCAAGCCATCGCAAACACGCGCTGGCGCTTGTGATCGAGGCGGAAATCGGCTGTTTTATCTCGTGCGCCAAGGCTGCGGCCAATTCTCCCATCATGTTGACGCGGTTAATGTGGGCGAGATCAGCCTCTAACTGGCGCAGCCTTTCGTGCTCCTTCTCGGCACGCTTCTGCTCGGTAATATCCATGGTGATACCGACGTACCCACCGAGTTCCTGAGAAGGATCGTGATGCCCCAAGGAACGCAGGCATCTTATCGCTCCGTCGGGACGATAAATCCGATACTCGAGGTCATAATCCTTCCCTGCGTGGACTGCACCATAGAATTGCTCCCTGAGAGCAGGCTCGTCTTCCGGGTGAGTCGCCTCGTAAAGGCGTTCGAATGAAATCCCGCGCGCACTCGGATCGTACCCATACAGGCGAAGCACCTCGTCCGACAAATGAAATATCTGGCCCTTGACGAAATTGCATGCCCAGCTGCCGACGTGAGTCAGGCTTTGTGCCTCCGCGAGGTAGGCCTGCTGCCGCCGCAACTCCCGCGTCAGCAACTCCTGCTCAGTGACGTCGATTGTGGTACCGATATAGCCTTTAAAAGCTCCTTGTTCAACAACGGGATTAGAGACGACGCGAATATACCGCATCTCCCCGTCCGGTCGGACAATTCGGTGCGTTACATCGCAGATGCAATGCTCTTCATGCATCGCCTTGACTTTTTCGGCAATGAAGGCTCGATCCTGTGGGTGGACGTAAGCCAGACACTGCTCAAGGCCTGGGGCGCCGTTCTTCGGATCAAGGCCGAAAATCCTATATAGTTCGTCGGACCAATAGAGACCCAGGTCGTCCCCCCAGCTGATCCCTAAGTTGGTGGACGCCCAGCTCCCAACATGGGCGAGGCGCTCACCTTCGCTTAGGTAGAACTGGCTTCGCCGCAAGGCCTGTTCTGCTCGCTTTCCTTCAGTGACATCCTGGACGGTGCCGAACATTTCATACGGCCGTCCCGAAGCGTCCCTCCTCGCATCGGCCCGGCTATGCACCGTGCGCACTTCTCCATTCGGACGAACGATCCGATGTTCTGCGTCTGCAGGCACTCCGGAGAGAAGGGACTCCTCTGCCTTCCGGAACATAGATTCTCGATCTTCAGGGTGGATCATTTCTCGAAGCATCGCTATGTCGATGGGACGTTCCTGCGGCGCCATCCCATAAATACGATAGGTCTCGTCAGACCAGGCCAGGCTACCCGTCTCGAGGTTCCAGTCCCAGTGTCCGACGTGGGCGATTCGTTGAGCTTCTTCAAGCCTGGCGTTACTTTCCTGGAAGCTGCCTGACATTCGCTGCAGAGCTTCCTCTGCGCGTTTGCGGTCGGTGATGTCCTGGGTCGTACCGAACATTTGGCGGGGTCGTCCCGATGAGTCCCTCTTTAAATCGCCCAGGCTGTGTACGACGCGCATTTCCCCGTTGGGGCGGATAAGCCGATGCTCACTGTCGGCGCGCGTCCCGGAACGAATAGCCTCTTCTGCTGTCCTAAATACGGCCTCGCGATCGTCGGGGTGGAACATTTCGCCAACTGCCGCTATATCCATTGAGCCTACCTGCGGCGCCAACCCAAAGATTCTGGATGTCTCCTCCGACCAGATAACGCGATTCGAATCGAGATCCCATACCCAGTAGCCGAGGTGGGCTACGCGTTGGGCTTCCTCCAGCCAAGCTCTGCTTTCCTGCAAGTCTCGTGACAGGGTATGCCGGGCTTCCTCGGCGCGCTTCAATTCCGTGATGTCTTGAACGGTACCGAACAGCCTGTGGGTTTTCCCGGATTTCCCTTTGCCCGGATCTCCCGGCAGCGCGCTCCAAAGCTTTGAGGTGATAGCATGCACGGTGCGCACTTCTCCGCCTGGAGTGACGATCCGAAAGTCGGCAACCGGATGCACGCCGGCCTCCAGCTCCACATCCACTGTGCTGTAGAGAGCCTCCCGGTCCTCCGGGTGGACCAACGCGCGGACCGTTTCAAAGTCCATCGAACGCTCTCCGCGTTCGACCCCAAAAATACGATAGGTCTCATCCGACCAGACGACTACATTCGTTTCAATGTTCCAGTCCCAGTACCCTACATGTGCGACGCGTTGTGCTTCTTCCAGCCTGGCCTTGCTCTCTTGCAGGTCGCGAGATAGGAGGAGGCTGGTAAGCAACGTCGCAAGGCGCTTGCCTGCCGCCTCGAACAACTCCTGCTCCTGCCTAGTCCAGATCCGCGGCGACGCGCACTGGTCCAAGCCAAAGGTGTAGGGTCTGCCGATCTTCGGACGAACGGCGAAACACATCTGCGACCGCGTGCCAAAGCGCTTGGCTAATACGCTTGATAAAGGATTGTCACCTGCACCGAATCGCACCGCAACTTCCGATGCCTCCACGAGGCGGAACACTTCGGCTGTCTCCGGGTCCGTCGGCAGATCCAGGTCTAAGGATGGAGTGTCTGCAAACTCAGGACCGGTACGCTGTGCCACCGTTCGCCACCGCCGGCTGTTCGCATCAGAAGGATAGGCGAGCCATGCCCGATCGCACCCGAAGATCGACAATACGGCTTCGAGCACATGACTCAGCTGCTCCAGATCCTCCGTGTCTTGCATAGCGCAGCTGAGCTGATCCATGCTCTCCAAGAACCAAAAGCGGTCTTGGGCGACCTCGCTAGCATGGGTTGCTACGTTGATGGTCTTGTCTTCGGACGACATAGAACGCCATGTTTCACTGCGGACAACTCAAATTGTAAATGGAAATCGCTCGCAAGGAGGATCAACTCTGCCAGCCGCCCCCAAGCGCCTTGTAGAGTTGAACGACGCTCAGCAACTCGTTCAGCTTGATCTGCCGGAGGTCCAGCTGGGCTTGAAGCAGATCCCTGTCGGCATCAAGGGCGTTGAGCTGGGTGTCGACACCTCCCTGGTACCGCATATAGGCCAACTTTTTCCGCTCCTCAAGCACCGCGACGAGCGACTCTTGCTTTTCTCTGGATTCCCGCAGTCGTTGGTGGGCGATCAAGGCGTTGGAAACTTCAGTGAACGCAGTTTGAATGGCCTTCTGGTATTGCACCACTGCACTATCTCGTTGGGCTTCCGCCAACTTCACTGTCGACGCGAGCCGGCCTGCTGTAAAGATGGGCTGGCTCAGTTGGGGAACGAAGCTCCAGGCGCTGTTCGGTCCGCTGAAAAGGCTGGACAATTGGGTGCTCTGGCCGCCGATAAGCCCGCTCAGACTCAACTGCGGGAAGTAAGCGGCCTTGGCTACACCTATGTCCGCGTTGGCGCCAATCAGATTTTGCTCGGCGCCACGGATATCGGGCCGCCGCTCCAACAAAGCAGATGGCAGCCCGGCTGGAACTTCCGGCGGCAAAGCGTTTTCGTCGAACCTACCTTTGCGCACAACTCCGGCGGGGTTCTCGCCCAGCAGCAATGTAATCTGGTTCTCGGTCTGCTCGACTTGTTGCTGCAAATTCGCAATTGTTACATCGGCCGTATCCACCAATTGTTCCGCCTGCGTCACATCCAGGTCCGTTGCGATCCCATGATTGCGGCGCGACGTAGTGAGCACCAGGGACTCCTGCCGCGTGGCCAGCGTCTGCCGAGCAGTCTCCAATTGAGCATCGAATTCGCGGAGCGTGAAATATTGGGCCGCTACATCACTGACCAGCGTGGTGACCACGGCCTTGCGATTCTCTTCCGCGCTTAACAGGCTGGCCCGCGCTGCTTCGGTTGCACGGCGCAAACGGCCCCACAAATCCACCTCGAACGACAGCAGATTGAGCTGCGCCTGGCCCCAGTTCCTGTTCTGTGAAGGAACGAAAGAGGCAGGGAGTGGGAACGCGCCATTTCTCGAAAGGCGCGTGATGTTGACATCCCCGCTTGCACTCACTTGTGGAAACTGATCTGACCTAGTGATTCCGAGGTTTGCCTGCGCCGCTTCGACGCGAGTGACCGCGTCGCGCAGATCGTAGTTCTGTTGGAGCGCCTTCCTGATGAGACTTTGCAACTCTTCGTCTCGAAAGACCTCCCACCATTTGAGGTCGGCGAAGGAAGCTGCTTGCGAATCGGGCAGAGGTTCAGGCGCGTGAAACGCTTGCGGCGTCTGCACAGCCGGGCGATGGTAATTCGGGCCAACGGTACAACTTGACAGAAGGCCCATTGCAATCAGGATTTCGATGGC
>Ga0207024_10233_pt1 | contig 15154 bp, 15 predicted proteins | sample Alteio_BWMinCont_44_FD_153470 | JGI IMG/M metagenome (GOLD analysis project Ga0207024, IMG submission 153470) | Enriched cells from forest soil in Barre Woods Harvard Forest LTER site, Petersham, Massachusetts, United States -... | ecosystem: Environmental > Terrestrial > Soil > Temperate forest >...
CGCCGGCGCTAACTCCGGTAAGGTACGGATCGACGAGCGGATTGCGCAGCAATCCTTGTAGCAGCGCACCGGCCACGGCGAGAGCCGCACCGACGAACGCTACGTCGCAGATGCGCGGAAGGCGCAACTGCCAAACGATGACACCGAGATCGCCGGATGCGCGTGGGTGAGCCAACGCAAAGAAGACATCGTGCGCGGCAAGCGGTGTGCCGCCGACCAGCACGCTCGCGAGCATCGCGGCGACGGCAACGAGTGCGAGGCCGGCGACGCGAACCATCGGGCGGCTCATGGGTTCTGAGCGGCATGCTGATGTGAAACGAGCAACGAGCGATCGCCGATCCATTGAACGGGCGGGATTTGAAAGAAGCGCGCCATCGCGTTAAGCGGGCCGGCATATTCACTGCGCAGTTCCGCAAAGTCAGTCCACGCAACGTCCCGATTGCGTAGCCGGTATCCCACGGAGGCAAGACGCTCATACGCGCGATCGAACTCGTCGCGCCCGATTCCCGGGTCGGCAACGTTGCCCAACAGGTGGAAGTAGCTGCTGAGATCGTGCACGGCATGCCGGCCGATCATCGAAGAGACCGCGGCTTCGCCGAGCTTCGGCGGGTCAAAGGCCGTTGTCGCGAGTGCCGAAGCGTCGAGGAGCACGCCGAGCGTAGCGACCCAGGATTGATCGTCATGGCTCGAACGGAAATACGCCAAGATGGGATAGGCGAGATGGCTCTCCATTAACGAGGCTATCCACCGCTGCCCTTCTCGCATGATGCTTGGAAAGCTCTCGTGCGTGCTGGTGGTCAAGGCAAACTCGAGCAAGCCTACGCCGCTCGGCGGCGAACCGGCACGCGCTGCAATCGTCACGATAAACGTTTCGCGTTGTTGGAACGTCCCGAAGATCGCGAAGAGATAGGCGGTTGTGATCGAGACGACGCCGAGTCCGGAGACACCGGCGCAAAGAGAAACAAAGCGTGCGAGGCCATGGCGTGCGACGATGTCTCCAAAACCGATTGTAAGCAGAGAGCTGCCGGCAAAGTAGACGGTATCCCAATATGAATGGGGAAACGGCGTGATTTGTACTCGAAGTGCCCATAAGATGGCACCGTAACCCAATACGAGCACGACAACCCAGACTCCCAACGTAACGACGAGTGCAAGCGGAGCGAAGGTCGCGAAAAAATTCTCGCGGCGATCGGCATTGCGCCCGTATAATAGATTTGCAGCGTGAGGCCAAAGCGCCCATAGACTGCGTGCTACAGCGAAGCTCATACGGTAGGTGACGGTCGCGGCGCGTGGGACGATGACCGATTGGAAGACGTCAATGAGTGCAAGCACGATCGCGGCGATGCCAAGCAAGAGCACCGCGACGTCAGCCGGTCGCATCTCGATTACGTCGGGCTTGAAGAAGGCGTCGGCGAGAAGTACGGCTCCGGCGTCGTCGTGGGAGCAGGCGTCGGCGTGGGGGGTGGGGGCAGCGTCGGCGTGCCCGCGGTGTTTGCAATCGGCACTAAGCGCAAGTATCCGATCGACACTCCCTGATTTGCTACGACCATCGCGTCGGCGGAGACCGTCGTGTAACCCGGTACGCGCGCGATCACTTGCTGTTGACCGACCGGAACTCGCGGGAGCGTAAAGGCGCCTTTTGGATCAGTGGACGTTGTGTAGAGCGACCCGACCGAAACGATGGCATTAGCGAGCGGTAGGTTCGTAGTCGCGTCGAGAACGCGTCCGGTGACCGAACCATAATCTTGAACGCCCACGATGTTCGGCGCCGGCGAGCAGCCGCCGCTATCCGCGCCCAGCAGAAGCACGAAACCAAGGGCTAACCAGCACCAGCGCATGGTACGAGAGTACGCGGTAGGCCTTGAAAGTTCCCAGGGAAACCGGAGCACTTGTGAAAAGCTTGGGAAGCGATGACCCCGTACGCTCCCGTCGGCATTTACCTCGTCGTCGCGCTCGCCGCGGCGCTGCTCTTCACCGGGTTACCTGGACTCTTAGGGCGGCGCAAGCCCAATCCACACAAGGCGGATCCCTATGAATGCGGCGTAGAGCCTACGTCGGGGTTAAGCGGTCGCTTTCCCGTGCGTTTCTATCTCATCGCTATGCTCTTCGTGGTCTTCGACGTCGAGGCGGCGTCGTTCTATCCATGGGCAGTCCAGATGCGCGCGCTCCGAGTTTTCGGCCTCATGGAGATGGTTGTCTTTATCGTCATACTCGCCATTGGGTACGCCTACGTTTGGAAGAAGGGCGGCTTTCAGTGGAGGTAGGACCGGGAAAGTTCTTGCTCGCGCGCGTTGACGACGTTGCTCGCTGGGCACAGAGTTCGAGCGTTTGGCCGTTGACGATGGGCCTTGCGTGTTGCGCAATCGAGATGATGACGGTGACGGCGCCTGAGTACGATATCGCGCGACTTGGATCTGAAGTTTTTCGCAGCTCGCCGCGCCAGGCAGACCTCATGATCGTATCCGGACGAGTTGCGCAGAAGATGGCACCAATTATCAAGCGCATCTACGACCAGATGCCGGAGCCGAAGTGGGTGATCTCGATGGGCGCATGCGCCAGCTCAGGCGGTGTTTTCGACAACTATGCAATCGTGCAAGGCGTCGATACGATCATCCCGGTCGACGTCTATGTTCCCGGATGTCCGCCGACTCCCGATGGCCTGCTTTATGCCGTCAACCTGATCCAGCAACAGATCCGCGAAGGTGGACGCGGCGGTATCCTCGCGCGCGCATAGTGAGATAACGGATGCCGAGCACCCAGACACCTCCGATTGCAGGCAGTGCGATCGACCCGCCGAGCCTGCGCCCGCCCATCAGCGACGCCGTTATCGAACGCGTTGAATCGTCTGATCTACGGGGCCGCCTCGAAACGCTGCGCGCACAGGGGTTCACGATGCTGCTCGATCTCGGCGCCGTTGACTACTTGCAACGCTCTCCGCGATTCGACGTGGTCTATCACCTGCTCAAACTTTCGCCGCAAGCAAAAACCGTCGCACAGGCCGGCACGCCGCAGCGACTGCGTCTACTCTGCGGCGTAGATGTAAACAACCCGCGTCTTCCCACGGTCAGCGATCTTTGGAAAGCGGCGGATTGGGCCGAGCGCGAAGTGTTCGATCTCTTTGGCATCGTCTTCGACGGACATCCGGATATGCGGCGCATTCAAATGCCGCATACGTGGGAAGGGCATCCGCTGCGTAAGGACTATCCGCTACGAGGCCCAGCACGCGAGCATTCGCCTCGTCCGGCATTCGCCCTTAAGAGCAACGTTCAAGCCGGGACGCCTCCGTCCGGCGAGACGCTTGCAGCATTGCAAGAGCAGCGTAAATCGTGAGCCTTTCGCCGACGCCGCTCACGCCGGAGATCGTTTCGCAAGAGGGCAACAGCATGGTGCTCTCGATGGGACCGCAGCATCCTTCGACGCACGGCGTGTTGCAGATCGTGCTCGAGATCGAGGGTGAGAGCGTCGTCAAAGCAGATCCGGAGATCGGATACCTCCACACCGGCATCGAGAAGACCGCCGAAAACCTCTTCTGGTCGCAGGCGCAGACGGTCATCGAGCGCATGGATTATCTCGCTCCCGAATCGAATGCGCTTTGCTATGTCTTAGGTGCCGAACAACTCCTGGGCATCACCGATCGCGTCCCGCTGCGCGCGCAAGTGATCCGCGTGCTCTTTGCCGAGTTAACGCGCATCGCGTCGCATTGTGTGTGGCTAGGTACACATAGCCTCGACCTCGGCGCGCTTTCCGTATTCTTCTATGCGTTCGATCTGCGTGAGAACATCCTCGATCTTCAGGAAGCTGCGGGCGGCGCGCGCATGCATCCCAACTACGTGCGCATCGGCGGCGTCAATGGCGACTTGCCCGAAGGCTTTCTCGCGAAACTCGACGAGCTTATTCCGAAGTTTCTGGTGCGCATGCGCGAGCTGCGCGGCCTCTTGCAAGCAAACCCGATATTTCAAGACCGCACGATCGACGTTGCACGCCTTTCGGCCGAAGATGCGTTGCAATGGGGTGTGACCGGTCCGTCTCTACGCGCAAGCGGCATTGCCTACGATGTGCGTAAGGCCTTCCCTTATTCCGGCTATGAGACGTACGACTTCGACGTGCCGACGCGCACCGAGGGCGACGCGTACGCGCGTTTCCTAGTGCGGCTCGATGAGATGGAGCAAGCGCATCGCATCATAACGCAGACGCGCGCGCGGCTCGACCAACCCGGACCAGTCATGCTTGCCGATACCAAAGTGGCGGCGCCCCCGAAAGAGACGATCGCGCTCTCGATGGAAGCACTGATCCATCATTTTAAGATAGTCAGCGAAGGCTTCCGCGTGCCGCCGGGCGACGTCTATCAGGCCGTCGAGTCACCGCGTGGCGAGTTGGGATTCTACGTCGTAAGCGACGGCGGCAACCGTCCATATCGCGTACGCACGCGTCCTCCCTCGCTCTACAATCTTCAGGCGCTCAAAGGCATCGCGCCTGGGAATCTGATCGCCGATCTGGTGGTCACGATCGGATCGCTCGATCCCGTCTTTGGAGAAGTGGACCGGTGACGCAACGGGAACAAGAGTTTCCGGCATTGCTCGCACGGCTACGGCCGCAGTGCGATCGCATCGTCGCACAATACGAGCAGAAACGGTCGGCGTTGCTGCCGATCATGCACCTTTTTCAGGAGCACGAGGGGTTCGTCAGCCCCGAAGCGGTGCGCGCTACCTCCGAGATGCTTGGTGTAACGCCGGCGGTCGTCGAATCGACGGTTTCCTTTTACACCCTGCTCTTTCGCAAGCCGGTTGGGAAGTACGTCGTTCAAGTCTGCCGCGGTCTCGCGTGCACGATTAACGGCGCCGAGGACGTGATGCGAATGTTTCGCGAGAAACTCGGCATCAAGCATCTCGAGACGACCACAGACGGGCTCATCTCTTATGAGGAAGTTGAGTGTCTCGCGGCGTGTGACCGTGCGACGTGCGGGCAAGTCAATCTCGAGTTCGTTTACGATCTCGAAGAGAAGCAAATCGACCAGATGATTGTAGCGATGCGTGGCGGAACGTATGCTGTTCCTGCGATGGTGCAGACGCAGCAACCCGAACGAACGTGGAGCATTGTGCAAGACGTTGACGTGTCGCGTGGGCGTAAGTCGCGAGGAGCGACCGATGTCCCCGAACCCGATAATCCGGGCGGCATCGGTGACGCGAGCGGAATTATCATGCTCGACCGCATCGTAGAACATGGGCTCGCGTTTCACGGCGCGACACACGAGCGGCTCGTAGAGGAATCGAAAGACGTCGCAGAGTTGATTGGAAGCGATCATGCCGGTCGTTAAAGTGTTGACCGAAGGAATAGGCGAGGGCGATCTACGTTCGATCGACGTCTACCGTAGACGTGGAGGCTACGAACAGTGGCAGCGAGCGGTGAAAAAACTCAAGCCGGCCGACATTCTGGAGTACGCCGACAAATCCGGCTTGCGTGGCCGCGGTGGTGCAGGCTTCCCCACCGGAAAAAAGTGGAGCTTCCTTCCCGCCAACGACAGGCCGCGTTATCTCGTCTGTAACAGCGACGAAGCCGAGCCCGGCACATTCAAAGATCACATGTTGATAGAGAATACGCCGCATCTCGTCTTGGAAGGGATGCTCCTGGGCACGTATGCGATCGGCTCACACCATGCGTTTATCTACATCCGTGGGGAGTTTAAAGAAGGCTATCGGACCATGACGCAAGCGCTCGAGCAGGCGCGCGCGGCCGGCTTCGTCGGGAAGAATCTTTTCGGCAGCGGCTACGATCTCGAGGTGACCGTACATCGCGGTGCAGGTGCATATATCTGCGGCGAAGAGACGGCGTTGTTGAACTCGCTCGAGGGGAAGCGCGGTGAGCCACGATTGAAGCCGCCGTTCCCGGCGGTCGAGGGATTATACGGAATGCCGACCGTCGTCAATAATGTAGAGACGCTCGCGTATCTCGTGCCGATCCTCTCGCGCGGATGGGAATGGTTTGCCGCCGCCGGTACGGAGAAGACCAAAGGTTACAAGATCGTCTCGATCTCAGGCCACGTGCAGCGGCCCGGGAACTACGAAGTGCCGATGGGAACGCTCATGCGCGAGCTGATCGAGATTGCCGGCGGCCTGCGTCCAGGACGTACGCTCAAGGCGGTGCAGCCTGGCGGCGGCTCATCGGCCTGTATCTTTGAAGAGCAACTCGATCTGCCATACGACTACGAGAGCCTCGCGAAAGCCGGTTCGATGCTCGGCTCGGGTGCGGTGGTCGTCTTTGACGATACGACGGATTTCGTCAAAGCCGCTTACAACCTCGTGCGTTTCTTCGCGCACGAGTCCTGCGGCCAGTGTACGCCTTGCAGAGAGGGAGGCCATTGGCTCGAACGCGTGCTCGAGCGCTTTGTAGAAGGCCGTGGATTGCGCGGTGATCTCGAAATGCTGCACCGCGTCAGTGCGTCGATCACTGGCCTAAATCTTTGCCCGCTCGGTGACTCGATTGAGCCGTTCTTGAAATCAGTGCTTCTCCGCTTTCCCGACGCGTTCGAATCTCGGATCATGAAAGAACCGGCCACGGCATGAGCACATCGACGCGCGGTGACACGGCCTTTGTCATCCTGAGCGCAGTGAGCGAAGCGAACGGAGTCGAGGGAAGCGCCACAAATGATTGCTGAGCAACCGATGGTGAAGTTGACGATTGATGGCGTGCCGTTGGAGGTGCCGAAGGGCACGCTTCTGGTTGAGGCCGCAAAGCAGGTAAAGCAAGAGATTCCCGTCTACTGCTATCACACCAAGCTTGGCCCAGCCGGACTCTGCCGAGTGTGTCTGGTCGAGATCGAGGGGACGCCGAAGCTGCAGATCGCCTGCAACACACAAGTAACCAACGGTATGGTGGTGCGCACGCGTGGCGAGCGCGTGGATGCCGGACGAGCGACGATTCTCGAGCTCTTGTTAGTAAATCATCCGCTGGATTGCCCGATCTGCGACAAAGGCGGCGAGTGCGATCTTCAAGATTATGCGATGGCGTATGGTCGAGAAAGCTCCGACGTTGCCGATCCCAAAGCTCGCAAACCGAAAGCCGTCGATTTGGGGCCGACGATCGTACTTGACGAGGAGCGCTGCGTCGTCTGTCAGCGTTGCGTGCGCTTCGATGACATCATCGTCGGCGACGCACAGCTCGTCGTCAAAGATCGCGGGGTTCGCGACATCATCGCTACGGCAACCGGCGAACCGTATCGGCATCACTTTACCGGAAATGTCACCGAGCTGTGCCCGGTCGGCGCGCTTACGTCCAAGACCTATCGGTTCAAGTCGCGTCCATGGGACCTCGATCGCACCGAGACGACGTGCACGCACTGCCCGGTCGGCTGCGCGCAGTACGTCGACGTGCGTTATGGCAACGTTATGCGCACGATGTCGGTTCCGAACGATGATGCGATCTCGGACGGATGGCTCTGTGACCGAGGCCGCTATAATATCGGCTTCTATTCGGCTTCCGACAGATTAATGCAACCGCTCCTGCGACGTGACGGTGAGTTCGTGCAAATCGGCTGGAACGAGGCGTTCGATATCTGGGCGAAAGCGCTTCGCCAGGCGCAGCGCTCGCCAGAATCGATCGGCGTCATCGGAGGAGGACGCCTTACCAATGAGGAGGCTTACGTCCTCCAGCATCTCTTTCGCGCGCTCGGAACGCAAAATCTCGACTGGCGCACCGGACGGCAGCGGCAGGCAACACCAGGCTCGCATGCAGGCGCAATCGCAGAGATCGAGCGCGCCCAACTGATCCTCATCGCTGGTGAAGATCTCGACGAGCTTGCTCCAGTGCTGGGCCTGCGCGTGCGCAAAGGGGCCCTGCGTAATGGTGCGCGAGTCCTGCACGTACGCGGCGTTGATGACGCGCGTAAAGCGCTCGGCAAGGACGTCGAACGGGTCGCGTTGATTTGGGACGGCGTCGATTTGGCGCTCGGGAAGCAGCTTCACGAAACTCTCGCAAACGTACCGAATTTCTTCACCTACATTGCAAGTGAGCAGGCCAATGCGCGCGGCGCGGAGGCGATGGGTATGTTGCCGCGAGATGGCGGACGTGACGCTTTTCGCATGCTGACGGACGCACGCGATGGAAAAATTGAAGTGCTATCGCTCTTTGGCGTCAACCCGGTGCGCAACTCACCCAGCGATACCGTGCCGAAAGAGGCGCTGGCTCGGGTCCCGTTCCTGGCCGTGAGCGAACTCTTCATGACGGAGAGCGCGAACCTCGCCACGCTCGTACTTCCCGGCAAAGGTGCGTTCGAGAAGAGCGGCACGACGACAAACCTCGCCGGCGACATCTCGCCGCTGCGCGCCTCGCTCGACGCTCCGGACGGACCGCTGGCCGATCTCGAAATCCTTGTCGGACTCTCTCGCGCTCTCGGTGTCGAGCTTCCCTCACGAGAAGAAGTAGAAGCCGCAGTCGCACAACGGAGTGGCGCTAAGAACGATTTTGGTTTCGGCGACGCGCGGTATGGTAACGGAGCGGTTCCATCCGGTCCGCCGCCGCGGCTCTTTATGGGCGGAGGAACAAGTGCGCATGACGAGCGCATTGCCGCATTGCGCGAGGGGGCACCGTGAGCGTCTGGATCATCGTGCTCATCAAGTCGGCGATCCTGCTCTTTGTCGTTGTGACAACGTTCGCGTACGCCATGCTCGCGGAGCGGAAAGTTATGGGTTGGATGCAGCTGCGTCCAGGCCCGAACCGGGTCGGACCGTGGGGCTTGATGCAGCCCGCCGCCGATGCCGCCAAGCTCATATTGAAGGAAGATCTGACGCCGCGCACCGCCGACCCGCTCATCTATCGTCTTGCGCCTTTCATCTCGTTGCTGACGGCGTTTTCGGTCTACGCGATCATTCCGTTCGGCGCATCATCTGCAGGGACGTGGGCGATCGGCAACGTCAACGCCGGTATTCTCTTCATCCTCGCGATTACGTCGATCAGCGTTTACGGCATCTCGCTCGGTGGCTGGGCCTCCGGTTCGAAGTATCCGCTCCTTGGGAGCGTACGTTCGACGGCACAGATGATCAGCTACGAGCTGGCGATGGGACTCTCGTTCATCGGCGTGCTCATTCTCGCAGGTACGACGCAACTCGACGGCATCGTGAACGCGCAACAGCGCCTCTGGTTCTTCATTCCGCAGTTCGTCGGCTTTGTAATTTACGTGATCACCGCCGTTGCCGAGACAAACCGCGCGCCTTTCGACCTGGTAGAAGCCGAGACGGAGCTGGTTGCGGGATTCCACACGGAGTACTCAGGCTTACGCTTTGGACTTTTCTTTATCGCCGAGTACGTCAACATGCTCACGGTATCGTGCATCGCAAGCTTGCTCTTTTTCGGCGGGTGGAATGCGCCGTTCGGCTGGACATGGCTGCCGCCGATTGTGTGGTTCCTGCTCAAGGTAGCGTGCTTCATGTTTTTCTACATTTGGCTACGCTCGACGTTGCCGCGCATTCGTTACGATCGCCTAATGGCGTTTGGCTGGAAGGTGTTGCTCCCCGTCGCGACTTTAAATCTAGTCATCACCGCAATCGTCGTCGCAGTTGGGAGGCCCTGATTTTGTTCATGCCTTTGTCACCTCGGGGTTCATGTTCGGCTCGTGTCATCCTGAGCGCAGCGAGAGACAGCGAGCGGAGTCGAAGGCTCGCCCCCTCGGCTCCTCGGCCTGAGCAAAATCGGCGCCTCCAAGTCAGGATCGCAAGATATGACTACGCGTAAAAATCTACTTAATGTCGGAGCCATTTTGCGGGGGCTTTCGATTACGTTTCGGTTTATGTTCCAGCGCAAGCCGACTATCGCATATCCATCGATCAAGAAACAGCACGCGCCGCGGTTTCATGGCTTACACGAGCTCCGTCGCTACGGCGATGGGAAGGAGCGGTGCATCGGCTGCGAACTCTGCTCGAGTGCGTGCCCGGCAAACGCGATCACCGTCATCGGTGCGGAGAATGCACCCGACGATCGCCGTTCGCCGGGTGAGCGTTATGCCGCGCGCTACGAGATTGACGAGCTGCGTTGCATTTTCTGCGGAATGTGTGAAGAGGCGTGCCCAACGGACGCGATCGTGCTGACGCCGCGCTTTGAGATGGCTGATTACCGGCGTGGCGCGTTCATCTATGCAAAAGATCGACTCTTGGTGCCGGCGGAAGCAGGTGTCGGAACGCCGCCCGACGAGCGCCCGGGAGGCATCCCCGCCGATTTAGGCCGCGTCGCTGGCGTCAAGTCGACCGTTGACATCGAGCAGGGTTACGACGCGACGAATCGCGGTCACATCCTGAAGACACAGCGCAAAGGGCTCGCCGGATGAGCGCGCTCTTCTGGGTCTTGGCGGTTATTTTGGTGGCCAGTGCCGTCTGGACGATTACCGCCTCGAAGCCCGTCTACAGCGTGATCGCGCTACTCGCGAACTTCTTCGCTTTGGCGGCGCTGTATCTCACGCTCTCCGCCGAGTTTCTCGCGATGATTCAGCTGATCGTCTACTCTGGCGCGATTCTCATGCTCTTTCTATTCGTGATCGCGATGCTCTCCAGCGGTATCGCGGCGATCTCCGTTGGGCCGAACCGTCTGCCGCGCGTCGCCGGTCCGACGATCATCGTCGTGCTCGTCTCGTTAGGCTTCACGATCGCGGGGATCCTCGCATCCCACGTTCCACAGACGCATACACTTGGCGCTCTCGCGAATGCCGGTCCGGTCGGAGCGGCAAACGTTTTCGGCAGCGTCGGTAACTTCGGTAAGGCGCTCTTCACGACGTATCTGTTGCCGTTTGAGGTTACCGCGCTGATCCTGATCGTTGCCGTTATCGGCGTCATTGCACTGGCCGGCGACCAAATGCCCTACGTCGCGACGCGGCGGCATGCAGAAGAAGTGCGCAAGGCCGTGCGCGAAGCCATTGCGCGCGAGGGGGATTGATGCTCTCAAACCTGCTGCCGATGCCGCTCGGTGACTACGTTGCGCTCTCGGCGGTGATGTTCTTCATCGGCGTCACCGGTATCATCGTTCGACGCAATCCGTTAGTCATGCTCATGAGCATCGAGTTGATGTTCAATGCGTCGAATCTGCTCTTCGTTGCATATGCGCGCGCGTGGCTGAACAATGCGGGGCACATCTTCGCCTTCCTCGTCATTACCGTCGCAGCAGCAGAGGCTGCGATTGCTCTTGCGATCGTCGTCATCGTGTTCCGCTCGTCTAGGTATGTCGACGTCGACGAAGTGAGCGCTTTGAAGGGATGAACGGCTCGCTGCTCATAGCGTTGTGGCTCCTTCCACTCGCCGGTGCAATTGCGTGCTGGACGTTTGGACCTTCATTGAAACAGCAGGCTGGTTGGCTCGGAACGGGCGCCGTCGGCGTCTCGTTCGTACTGGCGCTGCTCTCGTGGAACGCGCTTGGTTCTCACGTGGAGCTGTTTTCATGGATGCGAGGCTTCGATTTCGGTCTTTGGCTCGATCAGCTCTCGTTGCTCTGGGTGTTTATTATTACCGGCGTCGGCTTCGCGATTCACTTCTACTCGATCGGATACATGCACGGCGATCGTGCCTTCGCGCGGTTCTTTGCCTACATGAACTTTTTCGTCTTCGCGATGCTGACGCTCGTGCTCTCCGATAACTGGGTCGGGCTGCTCGTCGGCTGGGGCCTCGTCGGCTTGGCCTCGTATCTCTTGATCGGCTTCTGGTTCCAGCGTCCTTCCGCAGTAGCAGCCGCGCGCAAAGCGTTCGTCCTCAACGTCGTGGGTGACGTAGGCATCATGTTCGCGATCTTTGTGTTGGTCACACACGTCCATTCGATTCGGATTTCCGATGCATTCGCCGCCACGGGCACGTTCGGCACGCCACTGCTCTACGTCATCTGCTTCGCGCTTTTTATCGGAGCCGCGGCGAAATCGGCTCAAGTCCCGCTCCATACATGGCTACCCGACGCGATGGAGGGCCCGACTCCGGTGTCGGCGCTCATTCACGCGGCGACGATGGTAACCGCCGGCGTGTACCTCGTCGCGCGCTGTGCTCCGCTCTGGGATCATAGCCCGAGCGCTCAAATGCTCGTCGGTACGATCGGGGCCCTCACGGCGATCACTGGAGCCGTACTCGGCTGCGCGCAGTGGGATATCAAGAGGATTCTGGCCTACTCGACGATGTCGCAGATTGGATACATGATTATGGGTGTCGGCGTAGGAGCATACGCCGGCGGTGTCGCGCATTTCTTCACGCACGCGTTCTTCAAGGCGCAACTCTTCCTTGCGTCGGGGCTCGTCATTCACGCGTTGCACGACGAGCAAGACGTGCGAAAAATGGGAGGCCTGGTCAAACGTATGCCGCTTGCCTTCTGGGCGATCTTGACCGGTGTGCTCGCGATCTGCGGGATCCCAGGCTTCAGCGGATTTTTCAGCAAGGATGCGGTGATCCAAGGCGCACTCGAACATGGGCATCCGTGGATGTATGCCGTCGCCTTGCTCACCGCCGGCATCACTGCCTACTACATGTTCCGATTGCTCTTCGTCACGTTCTTGGGTGAATATCGTGGCGAGACACCGCAACATGAATCGGGCCACGGCGAAGCTCCCGCATGGGTCATGGGATTGCCGGTTGCGGCGCTTATCCCGTTCTCGGTGCTCGCTGGGTGGTTGATGTTCTCGGTAGGTGGCGCAACGTCACCGTGGACGCGCTTCTTCGCGTCGCAGTTCCCCGAGCGACCGCCTCTCGCGCAGACGGTGCCTGAGTGGGCGACGTCGCTTATCGCGCTCGGTATCGTGCTCGTCGGCATAGGGATCGCGTATCTTCGCTACGCGACACGCGAAGCTCAAACCAACGCTCCCGAGCGACTACGCAATGAAACGGCGCGGATGCCGAAGCTCTTGGTCAACGCCTTTTACGTCGATGCGCTCATCGACTTCGTCTTCGTGCGTGGCGCGCAGGTCCTGGGAACGTTCTTCGCGCGAGTCGTCGATCCGTACATCCTTGACGAAGCCGTGGTTGGGACCGCGGTCTCCACGGCCAACTGGCTCGGCGCATTAGTACGCTGGTTCCAGACCGGCCTCGTACGCTCGTACGCCCTCATCCTCGTCTTCGGCGTTGGATGCTTCCTTGCGTATTATTTCTTGGCAGGCGGGGCACGTTGATGAACGCAGCGATCGTGCTCGTCCCGATTCTGCTGCCGCTCGTTGTTGGGTTGTTGCTGTTCCTCTTACCGCGCGACGACGTGCGTATGTCCAAGAGCATCGGCGCAATCGTCACGGGCGTCGTGCTCCTTCTGGCGATTGCCATGCGCGGCGAGTCGTGGAGCGTCCAGTGGTTCTCGCATCCATTCGTCGCGCGAATCCACTTCGGCGCTACCTATCTTTCGCATTGGCTCGTCGTTTTGCTGGCGCTCTGTACGTTCTGTGCTGTGCTTGCAACGAACGTTTCCCGGACGCGCAGCATGATAGCTGCCCTATTGTTCCTCGAAGGAACGATGGCTGGACTCTTCTTGGCGCGCGATTTGCTCGTCTTTGCGCTTTTCTGGGACGCGATGCTACTGCCGGTCTTCTTCGTGCTGATTGGTTGGGCCGGCCATACGGCAGTCGCGTGGCGTTACTTCATCTATAACTTTGCCGGCGGCCTAACGCTCTTGTTCGCCGTTGCAGCGTTCGGCGCACTCTACGGCTCCACAGATGTTATCGGTAACCCCGCGTATCACGGTTTGATGAACGCATGGGCGCCGTGGATACTCGCGGGCTTTGCGTTTGCATTCTTGGTAAAAACGCCGGTTTGGCCCCTGCACACGTGGATGCCGCTCACCTATGAAATGACGCCTGCCCCGATGGTCTCGGTGGTGAGTGCCGTGCAGTCGAAAGCCGGCGTTTACGGGTTCATTGCCATCTCACTTGCGCTTTTCCCATCATACTTCCGAGCTGAAGCGCACGTGCTGATAACACTGGCCGTGATCTCGCTGCTCTACGGTGCCTTCATCGCGCTGGTGCAGAACAACGTCAAGGGTATTGTCGCGTACTCGTCGCTTTCACATCTGGGCTTGATCTTGCTTGCCATCGCATCAGGCAATCAGCTTGCGCTGAGCGGAGCGCTCGTCTACATTATCGCGCACGGCCTCTTTACTGCCGCACTTTTCTTGATTCTGGGCTATATAGAAGAGCGTGAAGAAACCCGTGCGCTCAACCGACTTGGCGGCCTCGGGTGGGATAATCCTCGTCTGACCGGCGCATTCACGATTGCAGCGCTCGCCGCGCTTGGGCTGCCAGGCCTAGCCGGATTCGCGGGCGAGCTCATCGTGCTCATCGGTGTCTACCAAGCGGGACTGGTATGGGCTGCGATCCTCGGACTGATCGCGATCGTACTCGCATCGGCATACTTCTTGCGCTTGCTGCAAGATGCAACGCAGGGTCCCGAGGTCTCCGACCTCCCGAAGCGACGTGATTTGACGTTCATTGAAGGCATTGCGCTTGCTCCATTGATCGCCGCGCTTCTGTACTTCGGCGTCTATCCTCACGCGCTGCTTGCCCCCTACATCTCTCCAGCTGCGAACGTCGCCGCGGTGCAGGTGCAGCGATGACTATTACGGTGACAGCGTCGGACTGGGCGGCGGTCACGCCGATTCTTGTGGTCGCGCTTACGGGCTTGGCAGTGCTCGTCGTCGACCTTTTCGCTCGAACCTTTGTGCCTCGTTATGTAGCCATCGTTATCGCTGCAATCGGAACGATCGCAGCGGCTGTTTACTGCTTCCAACAATATGGCCAGCCGGCTGCTGCGTTTGGCGGCGCGTTCTTAACTGACAATGCCTCCGTGCTCTTCCAAGAGATCGTCCTGCTTGCGACGCTCGGATCCGTTGTGCTCTACGGAGCGCTCGGCGAAGACCGCCATATCGCTAGTACACTCGCGCTCATGCTCTGGAGCGCATGCGGCGCGATGTTGATGTCGGGTGCCGGAAACCTGATGACGATTTTCCTTGGGCTCGAGCTACTCTCGCTTGCGCTCTACGTGCTCTGCGGGATGTCGAATCGCGCCGGAGCTCGTGAAGCCGCGCTGAAGTATCTGATCCTCAGCTCGACGGCCTCAGCGTTCTTGCTCTACGGTATGGGCTTGCTCTTCGGCGCAACCGGCAGCGTCGCGCTCTCTGCGCTTGCGAATCCAGCACTAAATTCGAATCCGGCGTTTTGGATTGGCCT
>Ga0207024_10236_pt1 | contig 15007 bp, 11 predicted proteins | sample Alteio_BWMinCont_44_FD_153470 | JGI IMG/M metagenome (GOLD analysis project Ga0207024, IMG submission 153470) | Enriched cells from forest soil in Barre Woods Harvard Forest LTER site, Petersham, Massachusetts, United States -... | ecosystem: Environmental > Terrestrial > Soil > Temperate forest >...
TCTTCAACGACAAGGCAATTACCGGCACGCCATCGAACAAGATTGCGAAGCTCGGCATCTGCCGGACATTTCAGAACATCCGGCTGTTCAAGGCGCTTTCTGTTTTGGAGAACGTGGTTGTGGGCGGATTTTTACGGCACCACACTGGTTTGTTCTCCGCATTGGCGTATCTGCCGCCGTCGATCAAGGAGACCGAGCATCTGCGTGCGGAGGCGATGGAGCTTTTGAAGGTCCTGAACCTGGAGCATGTTGCCCACGTCCGGAGCGCGGATCTGTCGTACGGCATGCAGCGCCGGTTGGAAATCGCCCGCGCTATGGCGACCCGGCCGGAGCTGCTGTTGCTGGACGAGCCGGCGGCGGGAATGAACCCGCTGGAGAAGGATGAGCTTCTCAGGATGGTCAAAAAGATCCGCGACGAGCACCACATGACGGTTCTGTTGATCGAACACGACATGCGGTTCGTCATGAACCTCTGCGAGCGCATCGTGGTTCTCGACCACGGCGAGGAAATCGCGGCGGGTCCGCCGAGCGCGATTCGGAACGACCCGAAGGTCATCGCGGCGTATTTGGGCGAAGCTGTTTAGGCTTCGCCTAGTTTTCTAAGTAAGTTAGGCCATTCTTAGGCACTTACTCAGTAAGTTATTCCGGATTTCTATCGATTTCAGCGTTTCCTGTACAAGCTATTCTGCTGGGACTCCGCTTTGAACTCGACATGAATATGCGCGTAGTGTACGCTCCGGTTGATTACCCCTATATGCATTTTTTGGGCCATCGCTATCAAGGTACGATGCATTCATCGTGAGGGTGTTCTTGGGATGGAGTGGAGACCGTAGCAAGGCGCTCGCTGAGGCGTTGAGAGACTGGTTACCCCTTGTATTGCACTACTTAGAGCCATGGATGTCAACCGTGGACATTGCGGCGGGAAAGCGCTGGAGCACCGACTTGGCGACGGAATTGGAGGCTTCAAACTTCGGAATCATAACCGTGACGCCGGAAAATGTCTCGGAGCCATGGATTCTCTTCGAGGCCGGATCACTGGCAAAATCTCTTCACGAATCGAAGGTTGTGCCGCTGCTTCTCAATCTTGAGCTTAGCGAGGTGACCGGGCCTATTAGTCAATTTCAAGCAAAGAAGGCAGACAAAAGCGGAATCAGGGCAGTAGTTGATTCTATTAACAAGTCGGCACCAGAACCGCTGGGCGATGCGCGAAAAGGCCACCTTTTTGAAGCACTCTGGAGCACCCTTTCAGACAAGCTATCGGCAATTCCAGAGGTGCAGCAATCCTCAAAGTCTAAACGACCTCACCTTGATGTTCTTGAAGAACTGGTAGCAAGCGTTCGATCATTCGATTCTAGGCTCAGATCGATAGAGGAAGTTGGTAGTGGCATTGACTCGCGATCTCGGAGTGGACGCCGGTTTCATCCAAATATGGTCTGGGAGTTGATCCACATGTCTGGCTTCAGGCGCAGCGATCCAACCAGACTTTTAGTAATTGCATCTTTGCTCCGCGAAGACGCCCCATGGTTGTACGAGGTGATGATGGACAGTTATAGCGAAGCGATTCATGGCGGTCGAAGATCTTCAGTGGCATATCACCGGCTAGTGGATTTCATGAACAAGACCCAGCATGTTCAGATGATGGAGGAATTGGTGAAGTCGAAAGAGACATCCATGCTGATCGATGAGCTACAGCAGTTTCTGAAACAGATCCCGGAAAACCACGAAGATTTAGCTGGACTCGAACTTGATGTGAAGCCTCCGGTATTCATAAATAGACAGGAAGATAACCCAGAATGGTTTCAGTGGCCCGGACTATATTGCAGCTCGCCGAATTGCAGAAGACTACTGGTACAACAGCGTGAAATAATCGGCGACGCACCTGGAACGGCAGAACTGGAGTCAGTTGAATCATTGTTTGACCGAATCAGTACTCGTTGCCACAAGTGCAATGTACTTCTCAAGACGCCCTAACCCTTGCCGTTACTCTCTGGTTCTTACTGACTTTGCCGTTTTGGACAGATTGGCCGTAGCATGCCAGCAAGCGCTGTGACTGGGTGAACTTTGTGGTACCCAACCACGGCTTGGCGACCCCGGCGTGTCCGCAGAGCGCGATCTGGAACGATCCGAAGGTCATCGCGGGGTATTCGGGCGAAGCCACTTAGGGTTCGCCGATTTTCTGAATAAGCTCGGCTTGTGATCGGCACTTCCTCGGTAAGACGCTCGAGATTTCTATCGAATTCTGCATTTCCCCGGCAGGTCATTTCGCTGGGGCTCTCCCGGCGATCTCCGATAATTCCGATCTTCTCTTTAGGATCTCGCGGGCAGCAGCGAGCGCAGAACTCGGATCGCAACGCGGGCGGGGGATTCTGATTCCGACACTCCTTCTAGTCGAATACACTGGCGCGCTGCGCCTACTCCCACGCAGAGGACGCGCAAGAACGTTAGTCTGCATGGTAGACCAAGCAAAGGATTCACTGCTGAGATCGACTTCTCCGACCTAGATATCGCTCGGGCTCGGATGACGGTGTGGAGCGCATCTGCAGCTACTATTCACGCCGTGATTCTCTTTGGTCTTATGTGGCAGCGACCGGCTTCACGGCTGTTGCCTGATTTAAATGGGGAAAATCCAAGGTATAATGCAAGTACAATGAAAGTGTTCCTTGGATGGAGTGGCGATCGAAGCAAGTCTTTGGCGGAAGCCTTGAGAGATTGGCTGCCGCTTGTCCTCCAATACGTTGAGCCATGGATGTCAACTGGCGACATCGCGGCAGGTGAGCGGTGGAGCGCAGAATTGGCAACTGAATTGGAAGCATCTAACTTCGGGATCATCTCAGTAACGCCTGAGAATGTGTCTGAACCGTGGATTTTATTTGAAGCGGGTTCGCTGGCAAAATCTCTACAAGAATCGAAGGTCGTACCATTGCTGCTGAATCTCGAACTCAGCGATGTCACTGGCCCACTAGGGCAATTTCAGGCTAAAAAAGCTGAAAGGGACGGAATCAGGGCGGTCGTCGAGTCCATCAATAAATCGGCATCAGAGCCTCTTGACGATGTTCGAAAGAACCAACTCTTTGATGCACTTTGGAGTGCTTTTCAGGACAAGCTCTCCGCTATTCCTGAACAGCAGCACTCCACGAAGCCAAAGAGAGCAACCCACGAAGTGCTTGAGGAACTCGTTGCCAGTGTTCGTTCGTTCGATTCAAGATTACGTTCAATTGAAGAATTGGCCGACCGCGGCGACCTCCGATCGCGGAGGGGACGCCGGATTCATCCGATGATGTTCGAGGAGCTTATGCATATGACCGGGAGAGAGCGAGCCGATCCGACGGCCCTTATACTCTTCGCATCTGTTATTCGAGACGACGCTCCGTGGTTGTACGAAATGCTGATGGATACCTATCGCGAAGCAAACTTTGGAGGCAGAAGGGCTGCAAAGGCATATCACCGACTTTTGGAATTCGTCGACATGACTCGACACCATCCAATCATGGAGGAACTCATGATGTCAAAGGAAATGCACTCGTTCGTTCGGGAACTGCAGCGGTTCCTCCACGAAGTTCAAGAGGTACATCCTGAGGCGCTACCGAAAAGAAGCTCGGTGAAATAGAGGCCACTGACTTGATAAACTAATACTCAACTTTGATCGCGTTTGTGTAGGTGGCATCTGACTGCCAAAGACTGGGAAAACGATATTCATCCTTGGAAGGTGTGCTGGACATCCTGCCAACGCGATGGAACCCCATCAGTAATACGAACAGCTGGGCTAATACGGCAAATACTCCGGGTTAATTAGCCGTCCAGCAGTCTGCTAGCATGGTTAGCAACTTTCGCCTCGATCTGCGACATGTCCAGCGCACTCGGCTGAAGCTTTGCGGCCCAGGGGCGACCGGGGTGGAGGGTGTCCCAGCTAGGGCGTTTGCCTTGGTGGCGGCCGGCGCCGGGGTCGTGGTTGCCGAAGCCGTCGACTACTACGTTCCATAGGGGTTGGTAGCTTTCGATGAGGAGCGATTCGGCGAGTGATATCCAGAACTCGTCTACGACTAGGTAGCGGCAGGTGAAGTCGGCGATGTCAAGGTTTTCGGCTTGGCGGATTGAGGCGGCGTGTTGAGAAATGCGGTTGAACAACGCCGGTGAGTTGGTGATTTCGGAGAAGCCACCTTTGCGGCCGCCAGGGGATACTGCCTGGCCAACGTATATGGGGTGGTCCAAAGTGGCAAGCGCCTTGTATAAGAGGAACTTGCCGCAATAGTAGATTAGATAGATTCCGGCCCCGATGAACGGCTGGAGTTCGCCAAGTGGCTCGGGTTCGGCGGCGAGCAGTTCGCGGACGATGCTTTCAGCCAGGCGGCGCTTTTCGAGGGGGTTATATGGTTTGGGAATGCGCGGGCCTTCCCCGCTGCCACTTCGCTGCATTTAGCTGCGGCTCCGCTTGAGGATGACGGCGCTTTCGTAAAGCGATGCGGAAGAGGTTTCACCTCTTCGGACAGCAGACTTGGTAATGCTGGCCCCTACTCGCTTGGTTCGGAGCATTTCGATTCGGTCGACTTCGAATCCGTGGCTCTTGGCGAGGCGAGCGAGAACTTCCTCGACTTTGATTTCGTGGCCCTGGATGATTGAGTTGCCGATCACGATGACAGCGTATCCGTCCGGCTTGATCGCATGGCGCAATGCGCTTAGGAAGCGAGCCGAGTCGTTGAAGTACGACGCGGCGTAGTTCGCCCAGCCCTGTCCGCCGTAAACGCCTTTGTCGGTGCGAGTCTCTCGAATGATGTTCAGGGTTGCTTGGAGGTCCGCGTCTTCAAAGGCCAACTTGATTGGGTCCATCCCACGGACGGTCTGCCAGTATTTGCCGATGTTGTCTTCCTCGAGCTTTCGGAGGCCGGCGCGGGAATCGAGGAGGCCGAGCCAGTAGAGATGCGGCCGGGTGCTGCGCACGTAGTGGTAGTTGTTGAGGTAAGGGGGCGACGTTACGGCAAGGTCGACCGAAGCGGCATCCAAGACCTTAGGAGACTCCATGAAGTTCATGCAGTGGACGGTCCCATGGGGCTGAGTTCCGGTGCGGACTTGCGCTTGTAGCCAGGCGGTGTCGGTCGACATCTTACGGAGCTTCGTCAGGATCGCGGCGTGGACGTCGGCGTCTTCGATCAAAGGCTTCCCTGCTCCCGGGCGGGTGCCTAGACTCGGCTCGTAGGTGTAGTTGGAGAAGCTGACCATCACCGAACCGAATGCGACTTTGAACAGATCCGCCACAGCGCCGGACTCGATTGACTCGCTAAAGGAGAGGAACCCGTAGACTTGGTCCTCGACCTTCGGGCTAAAGAAGGCGATTCGGGACTCAAAGCCGCTGGGCTTCGAACCCGATGCGGTTCGACTGCCGTTGCGGCTTGCGTGATCGTAGCGGGAGATCGCGTGATCGAAATCGGCAAGATTGAGATCGATTGCTTCGATCTTCGCCCGGCAGGCCAGAGCGGCATACGGGTTTATTTCGAAACCAACAGAATCGTGGCCTGCCTTTAGGGACGACACGATTGTCGTTCCGACTCCGGCGAACGGATCGAGCACCATCTGCCTGGTCGACTTTTCGGGCAGAAAGGCGGTGAAGCAGTCTTCGACAAATCGAGAAGAAAAGCCTGCGATCCACGGGACCCACCGGTGGACGGGCACTTCGCGGTTCTCCATGAACGCAGGATCGCGGAAGATCGGGCCTGTTGCGTTCGGCTCGAACAATTCCAGACGCAACTGCTCTTTGACCGCGAGGGGGGCCGCTGTACCATCACTGGGAGATTTCGAGTACATGGGTGGACACATTATGGACGTTCAGGCTCGATTGCGAGCCGCCCGGTATTCCGATTCTTTTCCCTACAGACGCGTTGATTGGAACTGGTTGTGCTACCTTGACCTTGGGTATGTCGCCATGAGGTTCACCAAACAGCTCATTGCATTCAGTATCTCGCTTGCCTGTGGGATCTTGGCGGGGGCGCCAGGTGCTCTGGCGCAACGTGATACGGCGAAGATTTTCCATCATTCCGGCCACAAGGGGAAAAGCCATGCCGGCAAGAAGCAGAGCCTCAGCAGTCACTCGCACTACACCAATTCAGTTGGGAATAGGGTCCATTCGCCGGCGTATACGTCGGACAACAAGCCGCCGGCGGGCGCTACTGCGCAATGCCGAGATGGGAAGTATAGCTTTAGCGAAAGCCGGCGAGGGACCTGTTCTCACCATGGCGGCGTTAGGCGGTGGTTGAATTAGGTTTTCGTGGTTTGCGGTTATTTCTTGTAGTGGTTGAGCAGGTTTAGAAAGGCGGGGAGGGAGGCTTGGTATGATGCTTTTGTTCTGGAACTGAGCGTGAAGACCACCCAGAATTCGCCTTCTGCCAGGTAGGCGACGCGCTCCCAGTTTCCTTTCTTGATGGGGAAGAATTCTAATGAGCGCATTTTCACGCCGTTGCCGTTCTGGATAGGGCTGGCCTCAGTACACTTTTGGCCCGGCGAATCTTTCTGAAAGTCGCGCTTGTCTGATTCAATGAAGGCCCTCAGGGTCTTCTTACTCCAACGGGGTTTGTAGCAGGCTCTGCCGTAGATGACCGCTACGGCATTTGAAAAGTTGGAGCCTATCGGAGCCAGAGCATTTATGCCGTTCCCTTCGCTTGCCGGTTCGTCCTGACTCCAGCCCTTTAGTGCAGCGAACTTGGGCCACCAGTACAGATCGATGCCTTTTTTGCCGACGTGGGCTTTCTTTTCGATTTCGGCGGAGGCGTAGCCGGTGAGGAGGAGAAGTGCCAGGAAAACGAGTCTAGTACGCATTTGTTTGTGACGGATCAGAGTGGGTAGGGGGAGCGGACTTCGTTCTTGGCGGGTCGAAACCCGGGACACTTGTGCGGACTGAAGTCCACCCTCCCAGTGGAAGTTGCCAATTAATTTGGACCTCTCGTAAAAGCCTTCTGGTTCTCTAACACGACCCTCACGAGAATGGCGGGGTATTCGCAGTACTTCAAGGAACCTTCGGGGTGGACGGACCCATCTGGTTGGGGGTGGTAGCGTTCGCGCCAGAAGCCTCCCTCGGCAGCCTTACTTACTTGTCGCGCTGCCTCTAATAGACGGGCGTGATCGGCCATTCGCTTGCAGGCGAGCGCCTCGAGGTACCAGACGCGGCCCATCGACGCCACATCGTTCGTTGCGGATCCTGAAGCAAAGGGAACCTTTTCGTCTTCCCACGGTTCGTAGGAAAACGGCTTGGTCACGGTCGAGGTCGGCATCCCACCGGGCCAGAACGCCTTTTCCGAAACTAGCTTTAGCCAAAGCGTGTTTGTCTGTGACTTGGTGGCGAGTCCGAAGGCGATCGCTGCCCAGTTCGTATCGGAGAGGCCGTGGAAATCGATGGCGCCTCGATCGACATGAATGTATTCGGCAAGATGGTCGCCCATCCAAAACAGCTTGTTGAAACTCTTGGTCAGTCCGGCGGCAGTGTTACGCCATTCCTTAGCCTGATCTCGACGACCAAGGGTAGTTTCGAGAGTTCCGAGGTCGTGGAAAGCCTCAACGGCATAGCACTGGGTCACCCCGTCCCAGCCGTTTCTCGGGGGCTTCTCTGTGTAAAACCCCGACCCGCTCAAAAGGCCGTTTGGGGAGATCTGCGACTTTAGGTAATGGCCGACTGCCTCGACGGAGGACAAGTTTTCGGCAAGCCACTGCTTATCGGATGTGGCCTGAAAGATCTCTTTTGCAGTTAGGACAAAACAGATTGGACCAAGGGTTGAGAGTGGATTCGATACAAGCTCCCAATGCCGAAACAGCCCCACCCACGTACGCGTCTCTTGGCTTGAAGCCGGTAGTCCATCGCGGACGGGTGGTTTATAGGTGAACACATCCGCCGGCGTATTGAGTCCGCGAAGGTAAGTGTCGCCTCTTTGCGTGTTTCCCGAAAAAATTGCGAAGGGGATGTTGCCGTCTTTACGCTGCGAGGCCCGAACGAAGGCGAAATAGTCTTTGACCATTCGAGTCTTGCCCATCAGCAAGTAAGCGCCCGCCATCTGCCACGAGTCCAAGCCCGGCCAAGTGGTATCACTTCCGAATCCTCCGCCATCCGCGTTGATGCAGAAATGGCCGGGATAGACGCGCTCGGTTGCGGCGGGAAGCAAGTTCTGGGTGACGGCGGCCTTTACACCCGCACGAACCTCGGGGTCGGCGATTTTCTGTATCCAGTCGTTTTCCGTTTGCATCCGATTCACCGCCATCATCGCCAGAAGCGTCAGCATCAATCGCATTATGCTGTAACGTCACATTGACACCGACCGGGGATGTCGTATCCTAACAAGGAGAAAAGCTGTCTTTGGAGCTAATTTGACGAGACCGGCCAGAACACTTTTGTTCGTTTTTTTTGCGGTGATCTTAGGTACCGCTCTCATAAGTTTCGGTGGAAGTTGCGGGAACCTTCTTGGCCCAAGATCAGCCGAATCGCTGCGTTACGATGAATTCGTAGGCTATCTTAGTGCAAAGCGAGTTCGATCTCTAGTTTGGCAGCAAAATGAGCTAACGGGCAAACTCGACGACGGAGGCACTTTTAGCGTTGTCGTGCCCGACAAGGACAGCCTTGCCGGCAGCCAATTGCTAACACAAATCCAAGTGAGTGGCGCACGATTTGAGTATGGAAGGACGCCGGCCCGCGTCTTTGTGATGAGTATCCTCTCGGTCATTGCATTTCCGGTCATGATCTTGACGGTCATCTACTTCCTGCTTATCAAACCTGCCCAACGTCCCTCAGGAACTCCCATCGCGCTCTTTTCAGGAAGTGCAGATAAAGAGACCGACGCGTTCACGATTCCGATCGGGCGAAGGGCTGACATTGGGTGGTCAGCAATATCCGCCAACAGAGCAGTACAGCCCTTCGGCGGGAGCTTCTCGGCGACTCTGATGAGCACTGCCGACCGTTCGATCGTTCAGGTGCTTGCGATGGTGGCTGGCGATGGGACCGGGACTACGCGGTGCTATTGCCAAGGCGAATTCTACATCCAAGTGACCGCAGACGTTGGCTGGACAATTCTGGTTCACCTAAAATAGGGGCAATAAGCAGGAGCTCGAATCGGACCCTCCGCTACAACCACAATCCGTACCAACCGGGGCGGAAACCACGGAAGGTGTTAAACATGCCCAAGAGGTGTTGCTGACGAAGCATGTAGGCTTCGTGGTCGGCGATGTCTTTGGCCATTTCGATCTTGAATTCCTCTTCCTTCGTCGGCGGCTTTAGGCTGTTCTCATACCACTGCTGCATCAGCGGAAGGTCTTCACCGTGGATGAACATGCCGCCACATTCTGGGCACGAATGGACTATGACGGGCGAATTGTAGAGATAGTGATACTCATCCAATAGGGTCTTGTGAATCGGGCAAAGCAGTTTTGACGGACCGAGGGGCTTCTGATCCACTTGGGTGTGGATAGATGACTCGATTTCCTGGATTACGTTTGGATCCGATGTCATCAGCGTACGAAGTTCCTCTCCGTCGAGCCAGACCCCGCCGCAATTCGGACACACCCCGATTTCAACGCCGTGAGCGGTTTCTTGGATCATCGATGCCGAACAGTTGGAGCAGGTGTAAGTCATTTAGATGGACCTCGCTTAGCTAAGCCAGTTTATCAGGACGGCGCCCATCTCTCTCACGCTTTGTTCACGGGGGTGGTTGATATTAGGGCGCTATGTCTCAAAACACCGCAAATACAACAAAGCTTTCTGCCCCAGGGTAGGGCACGGAACCCAAACCTTGGCTTTGAAATTCATGACCCATTTCGGGGTCGGGCGTAGGTCAGGCACTCTCGTCTTTATTTCCCAAGAAAGTTGGAGATGCGACGGCGGTTGTAATTAGGATGAATGGAGTAATTGGAATGATGAGTTGTCCCGGAGTCGCCGATGCCGGAAGGCCCCAGCAATAGGCCATGTAACCAACATAGAAACAGACCTGGGCGCCTAGGAAATAGAGTCTGTGTATCTTCCATCGAAGCTGGCCGACGATCGACAATATCGTTACGAATCCAAGCAGGGCGATCATCGGCAGGATCAATTCGGCGGCCACGGGGTACTTAGCCCGTCGCTGGAGGATGGCGCCGACCGAGACAACGAGTGCGAATAGGCCGATTATGACCACGACAATCCGCCAAATTAAAGAGTTGATGGGTCTCATGTGATATCGGCTCTGCAAGACACAGCGACATTGTAACTTGGGTTTACACGAGGTAGTCGACGGTGAGGTTTAATCCACGCTATGAGCTCCTTGGTGGTGATCGGCGTACTGTCCGAAATCTTTGCTACCCTATGCATAAGTGGCTGCGGAGGTGAAGGTGGAACTTCCCTGCCTGCGCCGGGGCTCAGTGTGGTAAGGACTGCAGATCTCGGGACAGTGCCGACTAATCCGCGGATTCTGGGGCGCGACGGAGGTTATAGTGCGCTTTTTCAGGGGAAATCGGTATGGCTTTACGGAGATACGTTTTTGTCACCGCCGAATGCGACTAACTTTACTTTGATCAGCGATTCTTGGTCCTACACGTCCAACTTGAACGGGCAGAGCGGGTTGACGGGCTTTTCGGAACCATTGGATGCGGCGGGCGATCCGGCGATGATTCTTCCCGAGTCCACTACGGAAGCGGCATACAACCAGGCGCACAACTCGAACGATTGCAAGGAGAAGCCCTGCGGGGATCGATGGGCGCTTTGGCCGTCGTCGATTGTGGTCGATCCGGTTCAGAACCGGGCGCTGATTTTCTACATGGTCGTGAGCGCGGCGCCGGGGGACTTCAATTTTCACGGAATTGGCAATTCGGTAGCGACGTGGAGCGGTTTGTCGGCTCAGCCCGTGCGTCCGGTTGTTTCGCCGCCGGTGGTGACAGGGCATCCGGATTTGATGTTCGGTCTCTCTGAACCAAACTTTGGCTCGGCGGCTTTCGTTTCCGGGGGGTTGTTGTATGTCTATGGTTGCGGCACTCCGTCAAGTGGGACCGACAAGGGATGCCGGTTGGCGCGGGTCGATCCGGCTTTGGCTCAGAATCGGAATGCTTGGACGTATTACGCCGGCGACGGGCGATGGTCATCAAAAGTTTCGGATGCGGCTTCGGTGTTCAAAGGCAACAGCATTTTGAGTGTGTCTTGGAACAATTATCTGCAGCAATATGTGGCGGTCTATAGCGGTTTCTTCTCACAGGCAGTGTTGATGCGGACCTCCCCCACGCCTCAGGGGCCATGGTCAGCGGAGGTCAAGGCGTTCGACGCCAAGGCGCCGGCGAGCGGGAATGTGTACGATGCACACCAGCATGTAGAATTCGATTCGAATGGTGGGCAGACGATCTATGTGTCTTATTCCCGGTCACTGGCAGCGCCGTTTACGAGCGAGGTTCGGTGGGTTGCAGTGACGGTTTCGAAGCGCTCGTAGGTTAGGGCCAATTGAAGGCCGAGGAGAAATCGCTTCGCGGGGGCCGTGGGCGGCCATGGACTTTGACGATTGCGACATGGTACCCAGGGTCTGCGCACGGAGCGCGGACCCTGGGCTAGACGTTCAGACCTACTTCGGGGTCGAGTTAGAACGCGACGGTCAGCAGGCCGGCGCTGTCGGCGGTGTAGCCGGTACCTCCGGGGGTTAGGGTTAGGGTCGTGCCGGACATCGTGACTCCATAGCTTGCGCCTTTTGTCAGGCCGGAGATCATGATGGTTCCGGTTGGGAATGGAACGGTGAAGGTTGTTGCCACAACCGCACCGAGCTTCACGGGGAAGAACACGGCGTTGCTGCCGAAGACGGCGCCGTCGAAGGCGGTTCCGCTCACGGACTGGCAGTAGGTTGCGGCGACCATTTGGACGCCGGCATCGGCTCCTTGGAGGACGTGCAAGAAGCGCGCGTCGGTTGGAAGGGTTGGGTCTTGAACGGTCGTGACGTAGATCATCGGCTCGAGATCCGATGCCGAGTACAGAGTTGCGGCGCCGTTGATGGTTGAGATCGTCGGGTTCATCGGAAGCAGAGTCTGCATGAACAGTTTCTGGCCATCGCCCATTGTCTCGGTTAGGACGTTGCCGGTGATGACGGGCGATGTCGCCGTATTCAGATTAAACGTCTTGAACAGGTTGGGATGGATCGTCGTTGCGCGGTCGTAGACCACGATTGTGTCTTTGTTGAGCCAAAGGATAGAGCGGTTGGCTTGCGAGACATCCGTCGCGTTGTAGTTCGGCCACCAAATATTTGGCCGATTGTAGAGCTGCGTCATATCGCTGGCGGCATACACGTAGCCAGTTCCGGAGCTCATTACGGTCGATGGATCGCCTTGAGCAAGGCCGAGGTTCCATTGGCTGCCGTTTGCCCACTCGCCTGTCTCGAACCAGTTGAGTTGCGGCGTGCCGGCTGAACACCAATTCTGGATGCCGAGGCTGTTGTGGTACTTGCTGGTCTGTCCGAGCCAGTTGTTGTCATAGTTGCTCATTCCGCGGGTGAGATACTCGCCCTTTCGGAAGAACTCGAACTGTCCGGCATCTCCCTGCATGTGATTGATCGATTCCCAGCACGCGCGATAGTCGAACCACGTCGTGTTCGCTGTCCAGTCGCTGTGGGCTGAGATCTGGCCGGCGGCGGGGTCAAAGAACGTCAGCGGGTAAAGGGGGCGAGGATCGGTCGGCGCATCGGCCTTCGGATCCATGATCATGTAGTAGAGGATCGACTGCGTCGAACCCCACGTGAACGGTGTGCTGGTGTTATAGAGCGTGCCGCCTTGAACCACGTTCGCGGCGAACCAGCGGGCAGCGTTGGCGTGAGTCGTAATTCCTTGCTGTCCGTCCAGAATCGACAGCAGCGCAAGCGGCTGCATCTGCTCAGGCGTGACCCAAGTTCGGATTGTGTCTCCCGATGCCGACCATTGGTAGACGGGTCCCATCCATGGTTCACCGGCTGGAACGACTCCAGTAGGAGTGATGGCGTCGATGTAACCATGAGCGAACCGGTCCCACACCGGGGCGCCGATGAGGTGAATCTGAGGGCCAGAGTAGGCGACGTTGTTAAAACCCGCAGTTTGAAGCGCCAAAAGTTGGCCGAGAACGTAGTCAAAGGAGTGACCGTAGAGCGCGCCTTCGGGAGGCATTCCGCCACTGGCCAGTCCAAATCCGGCGCCGTTACCGGCTAGGCCGTAATCGGCGGCGACGTTTTGGGGGTCTCCCATCATGGCGTACTCTTGATAGAGCCATGCGCCGTTGGCGTCGAGGAGGAAGCTTCGCAGCGAGTTGCCGGGAGTTCCGACGCTCAAGGCAGGGTTCACTGCCGGGTCGTCGCTAGGATCGATACACAATGCCAGCATCGTCATCATCCGGGCATGACCCAAGAAGTAGTTGTTCGAAGCCATTCGATAGGGCGCAGTGCCGTTGCCAATGAGGCTAAGGCTGTTTGTCACCCCGACCGGCGAAGGATGGTCGCCTCCGGTGGCGCATGCGGTGAGAAGGATGTTCTCCCAAGTCATGAAGACTTGTCGAATCGTGACCTTATCGGTGGCGGTCAAGATTGGGTTGCCGACAGCGTCGGTTGCGTTATAGAGCCAGTCGACAATCAGACCCCAGTCTTCGCCGAAGTAGTTTGCACGGTTGCTTTGGCAAAACAGCGGGTCGCGGAAAGGAGCGCCGGCCAGGGTTCCGAGGTTGGCCTGATTCATGACGTACATGAGCAGGTTCCGGGCATCTTGAGCGTATGTGATCCGGTTCGCGGCACTTGGATCGATCAGCGAGTTGAAGGCGAGGATGACCGCGTACTCTTCACTGTTGGAACTGGCATATCCGTTGTAGTCGCCATCGTCGGGGTAGTTGGGATTAGCCACTCCTCCGGGGAAGAATTGGTGGTTGTACGTCCATAAAACCTGGTTCAGGCAGACCTGCATACCCTGTGCGTAGACGGGGTTCGAAGAGATTGCCCAAGCCTGGAGCTTCGGTAGGTCGTTGGTGGTTATCCATAACCTCGGGTGGCTCGAAACCGGGAAAGGCACGGCGGCTATCGCCGAGTAGTTGGCAGTTACGGTCGCATTGGCGGCTGACGTGGTTAGAGTCGTGTTTGGCGAGGTTGCGTTAGCGACGGCCGCTCCCGTCCAGTTGCCGAACACCATGCCATTCGGAGCGGGATTGGCGGAAATGGGAACGACTGTGCCGGCCGGGTAGTTACCGGCGCCCCCTCCGTTGACAACGGTTAAGGCATAGTTGCTTGCGCCGAAGCTCGCCGTCACTATCGTGTTGGCGGCAGGCATCTTTAGGGTTGTGCTGGCGGAGTTGGCACTTGCCACTGCCGCACCTGTCCACTTCGAGAAGCTTTGACCCTGGGGTGGAGTGTTGGCACTGATCCAAACAGTGTTTCCGGCTGTGTATGTACCAGTGCCGGTTCCGTTTACAACCGTCAAGGTATACGATCCAGTTGCGGTTCCTATTGGCACAACGATCGCGTTGCTTGCGCCGGTACCAGGATTCGTGACTGTGAACGAGGCGGATGGCGCGGTTCCCTGCCAACCAGTTGCGACGATTTTGTTTGCCGTTACCGACGTGGTCGAAAGGGTTACAGGCGAACCGTTGTAGGTTTCGGTAACGGTTGCTGAGTTTTGGAAACCGGAACCGGTAAGGGTGACGGTTATTGCTCCCGTGCTGAGGGGATTGGGTGTGACGGCGGTGAGGGTGGGACCGGCGTATAGCAGGTAGATGTAAACGGTGCCGGAAACGGTGCTACGATCCGCACTCGTTGCGGTGATCATCACCGGGTTTTGGCCGGGCATTATCGTCGGCGCAGTGTAGAGTCCGGTGGAGCTGATCGTACCTGCGACCGAGTTGCCGCCCTTAACGCCCCCAGCCGACCATATTACGTTTGTGTTGGTAAGACCGGTGACGGTAGCGGTGTATTGAGTCGTGCTGCCGAGGCCGGCGGTTACCCAACCGCTTGGGGTGACGGCGATCGACTGGGCGTACAGGGCTCCAATGGGCGTCATCACGACGACAGTCAGAACCCTTAGCAAGAGTCTAAAC
>Ga0207024_10239_pt1 | contig 14688 bp, 14 predicted proteins | sample Alteio_BWMinCont_44_FD_153470 | JGI IMG/M metagenome (GOLD analysis project Ga0207024, IMG submission 153470) | Enriched cells from forest soil in Barre Woods Harvard Forest LTER site, Petersham, Massachusetts, United States -... | ecosystem: Environmental > Terrestrial > Soil > Temperate forest >...
ATCGCCGTCACCGACCACGTTCAAGTAGGATTCACGATCGCTAAGGAGCCCCCCCAGCGCCGCTACGTTTCGCTGAGTACAACAGCGCCGATGGACGCCGCGCATTTTGCCATCCCGCCTAATGACGGCAACTGGCAGAGCCCGCCCGCCGAGGTCACATTTAATCAGGACGTCGAACTGGTCTACATGATGCCCCACATGCATTTTCGTGGCAAGGATATGACCTACACTCTGGTTTATCCGGACGGAAGACAAGAAGCAGTGCTAAGTGTGCCGCACTACGACTTCAACTGGCAGCTGGGGTACAACACTACAGTAAGGGTGCCGAAGGGGACTAAGTTGCACGTCGAGGCACACTTTGACAATTCGCCGAACAATAAGTTCAATCCCAATCCGAACAGGACCGTCTACTACGGCGAGATGACATGGGAGGAGATGATGTTCCCGTTCTTTGGCGTGGTGGTGGACAAGAGCGTCGATCCTGACAAGATTCTCTCGGGACGAGGTCCGATACCAGGCGGCGCTTAGAATTTCCCGATCTCGGGAACCGTGTGCTGGAAAGAAAACTTCGATATTTACTCGCGCTAGCCAAAGAGGCCCATTTTGCTCGGGCAGCAAGTGTGTGTCTGGTCTCGCAACCCACGCTTTCCGCAGCTATTCAGCAACTGGAGTTCGAACTCGGGGTCCAGATCGTCAAGCGAGGGCAGCGTTTTCAAGGATTCACTGAACAGGGTGAACTGGTGCTGGCGGCCGCGCAACGAATGGCGCTGGAGTGCGATCGTCTGGGCCAGAACCTCAGAGACCGAAGTAATGACTCCTCCGGGATGTTGCGTGTCGGAGCGTTGGGGTCCGTGATCCCGCTCTTGAAAACTTTCACCATCCCCTTCCACCGGCGCTATCCGGACGTGAATCTCACGGTTAAGATCTTGAACTCTTTCGATGTGCGGCAGGCCTTCGAAGAATCTTCGATGGACATTGCCATCACCTACTTAAACAAAGCCCTGCGCCGCTACAACCGCACGCGCGTCTTGTACACGGAAGAATATGAGCTTCTAGTCCGGAAGGGCGCCGCGTTTTCCGGCCGAAAGTCGGTTTCATGGGAGGAACTGGGGCAGTTACCTCTCTGCCTGCTTCCTCCCGAAAGCCAAATTTTTGGCGCCCGCGAAGCAGTGTTACTGAACGAAGCGCTCAGCAAGACGCCCCATATCATCACGAGCGCGGTTTGGATGGTAATGGATCACGTACAAACCGGAAAGTGGGCCTCTGTTCTTCCCAGGCCAGTGAGAATCATGATTTCTGGCGATGACGAATTAGAAGCCATCCCGTTGCCAATGGCTGGCAAACCCGCTTCGGTTGCTATTGCGATTCCCCGTCGCGAGCCAGTATCTCCCGTGGCTCAAGCATTCTTCGAAGTGGCCACCTCCGACGAGGCATTCAAAACGCTCCGGCATCTTCTTCACACCGCTACCGAAAGCGCGGAGGATGTAGATGGCAGGCCGCGTCGTAGACGGCTCGGTTCAATTGCAAAGCCGGTGCGGCGGCGCGCCACTTCTGGATCATGAAATCAATACTCCAGATCCCGCCTCCCACCGCGGCAAGATAAAGAAAGGCGAAGAAGTACAGCAGCACTTCGTTGCCACCGGCCCGGAGCGGAACAGGCGAAACGGGGTGCCGCGATGAGTACATACGCCACCAGCGATTGGAGCGCCAGTACCAGGGACGCCACCTTCGTCAGCAGTCCAAGCAACAAGAGGGCGCTGCGGAAAAATGTCCGGCGTGAAGAACGAGAAAGCGTCATGACCTCAATGCCCGTGGCCTATTTTGTCTTGGTCAGACTTTTGTAAACCGACTCAACAAAATTATCTGTCGTCCCAAATCCGCTCTTGGCGCCGTAGCGATAGTCATAGTCCAACGTCAAGCGCGCGGCCTTGATCTGCGCGAGCGTCATCCCCGCCTTCATTGCGGCTCGGATGCGATCGCGAACGATGGTGACCATATCCCGGTACTCCACCACTTCAAACCGGTCCAAAATCCGGCCGTGGCCTGGTATGACGTACGTGCCGCCTTCTTCCTGGCGCAAAGGAACCGCCATCTCAACCAGTGTATTCAGCGCGTCAATCTCTCCCTGAATGCTCCCGCCGCGCTCCAGGTCGATGTGGGGATAGCTGGTGGTCAGGAGAATATCGCCGGCCGCAATGACGTCCGACCGGCGGAAGAAAACGATGCTGTCTCCGTCCGTATGGGCGCCTGGCAAGTGGATGATCTCAACTGGCTCCCCATTGAACGACATCTGCTTTCTTTCCTCCAGGAATGTGAGCGTGGGCCACCCGCCAGGCTCCACTGGCGACAGTTTCCCGGTTGGCGCGCTCATCCGCTGCAGAACGTTATCATGCGCGAAGACCTGCGCCCCGAGCGCGGCGTCCCTGAGATCGCCCGTTACGTTCGCTCCGGTGTAAGTGGTGCCCGCTTTTCTTAACTCGGCGTTTCCGCCGGCGTGATCGGAATCGGCACTGGTGTCGATGATGTATTGAATAAGTTTCGGGGTCAGCTTTCCGAGAGCCGCCAGGATTTTGTCGCTCATGCCCGCTGAGCCCGCATCCACGATGAGCGTTCCCTGCTCGCCAGTCTGAATGACGATATTGCCACCGGCGCCCGATAGCAAATAAACATTCCCTTGCACCGGCAATAACTCAAGTTCTCCATCGCCTGGGGGTTGGGTTTGCTGGGCGCGAGCGGACTGCGCCAGGCTCGCCAGTATCAGAATCCCAACCTTCGTTGCGGCTCTCATTTTTGGGCTGCCGGTGCTGCGGGTGCTGCCGGCACTTGTTTCAACTTAAGGCGGTACTCGGGATACATGGTTTCAGGTCCGCCCAATGCCGCTTCCACGGGTATGTGAAATTTGTCGGCGAACTCGTGCACAAACGGGTTCTTTCCCGGCAGGTAGTTCGGTACCGCACCCCGGGGACGCGGCACCTCTACAACGGCATCGCAAGGATACTTCCAGGCTTCTCCGTTTAACGTTCGCGGGATGAAATCCTGCGATCTGATGAACGGCTCGCTGAGGGTGTCCGGGTCGGTAACGATGGTGACGTGCGTCAGGTGATCCCCGTGCCGGATAAAATGCTCAGTCAGCGTAGCCGCATCGCTTTGACGCAGCCCGTTGCGACGAATCCAGTTCCGCTTCAGATGTGTAGTGTAAACCGTCAGGATATTGCCCTCCCACTTGCCCGTGGAAAAGCCCATCCAGGTGTGAGGCGCGTGCTCCGACGGATGCGGACGGCCATCCATCCAAATGGTTCGCGTCTGTTCATAGTTATCGATATAGTTCATGATCGCGATCAATTGCTCGGAGACGGGATCCCGCAGCTCCCAGATCCTGAGATTCAAAGGACCGCGATAAATGTAGGAGACGCCGTGCACTTCGCACTGGTGCTCGGGCACCGTAAAACGGGAAGCATCGTAACTCAACCCGCCCAGCCGCGCTCCCTCCGTGATTGGAATGCCGAGATAGTTCACCAACTCGGGCCCCGGACCACGCTCGGTGGCGTCCTCGTGAAAAACCGGAGCCCAGTTTCCAGCCAGATCCAGGCCTTGTGCCGCACCGGGATTGTACCCGCCGGGACCTTGGCCAAATGCGAAGCCCAATGCGAGGAAAGCCGCGAAGAACACCGCAGTAACTAAACTTCTAAAACGCACTTGCGGATTATATCGCACACGCAAAATTGTATCGATAACCACTCCAGCCAGGGCTTCTATTTAACATAAGTTTACAAAGGCTCAATTGACCCTGTGGATGGCTGACGCTAAAATCCTGATGGCGGAAGTCGTTGGTTCGAGCGAGAGGTATGTCCTTGAATGGGTTACCGCATTCTAGCTTTGGCGTTTATTTGCCTGCAGTGCGTCACGTTCGCGAACGGTCAAAGTGGGACCGAAGAAAAACCGCTCATGGCGGAACAGGTCTTTAAAAACGTTCAGGTGCTGAAGGGCATTCCAGTGAACCAGTTCATGGACACCATGGGCTTCTTCGCCGCTTCGTTAGGCTTAAACTGCGTCTTCTGCCATGTGCCGGAAAGCCTCGAAAACTGGGACAAATTCGCCGAGGATGTGCCGCGCAAACGAACCGCGCGTCTGATGATCACGATGGTGAATAATATCAACAAAACCAACTTTGGTGGACGGCGAGCGCTCACGTGCTACTCGTGCCATCGGGGAGGTGAGCGCCCCAAAGTGGTACCCAGTCTGGCGGAGCAATACGCGGTTGCCACCGAAGATCCCAACGAAGTTGAAATTGTGGCGAATGCGCCTCCGGGGCTCTCCGCTGACCAGATTCTTGATAAATATATTCAGGCGGCTGGAGGAGCCCAGCACTTAGCCAGCCTGACGAGTTTTGTCGGGAAGGGGACCTATGAGGGCTACGACACTTACCACGTCAAGGTCCCTCTGGAGGCTTACGCCCAGGCTCCCAGGCAGCTGGCGGAAATCGTTCACACGCAAAACGGCGACAATACGACGGTCTTCGATGGCCGACATGGCTGGGTTGCGTCGGTTGATAAACCGGTGCGCCTGCTTCCGCTGCTGCCGGGAGCGGAACTGGATGCAGCCATGCTGGATGCCGATCTCTGGTTTCCCGCGCAAATCAAACAGGCGCTCAGCCAGTGGCGTGTGGGTTTCCCGCTCACCTCCATCGAGAATCGCGACATCCAAATCGTGCAGGGAAAAGGCCAGGGTGGAACTCGCATCAAGCTATTTTTCGACCAGGGCACGGGACTGCTGGCACGGGTGCTGAGATATACCGACACGGCTGTGGGCGTCGTTCCCACCCAGATCGATTACTCGGATTATCGCGACGTCTCCGGCGTGAAGCTGCCCTTCCACCGGGTCGTAACCTGGACGAATGGGCAGGCCATCATCGAGTTTAGCGAGATACAGCCGAATGCTCCGGTCGACCCGGCGAAGTTCGCGCAGCCGAAGCCTGCCGTGTTAAAGGCGGGAAAGCCGAATCCGCAATAGTGGTGATTTTTCAAGAATTTTTTGGGAGGACATGATGAAGAGCAAGATTTTGACTTGGTTGGTTTGGACTTCCGCGGTGACGATATTATGCAGCCAACTCGTGGCGCATCACGGAACGGGCGTCTCTTATGATGCATCCAAACCCGTCACATTTAAAGCCGTCGTTACCGAATTCCATTATGCGAATCCGCATCCTCAGTTGTTTTTCGATGTCACGGACGAGAAGGGCAATGTTGTTCACTGGAGCGGGGAATTTTATCCGAACCCAAGTCAGTTGGTTCAGGAAGGCTGGGGGAAGAGGCGCTCGGAGGCGGCGCTGGTTCCCGGAACGCAAATCACGATCACATTGGCGCCCTCGCGGGCGGGCGCGCCGGTGGGCGCCATTCTCAAACTGCTAAACGATAAAGGCGAAGCGCTGCTGGGCGTCATGGGCGCCGGTGCGCCGCCTCCAGTTCCACCGCCATCCGAACAGAAGCCCGCCGAGCAGAAATAAGGGGTAGAGGAGGTTCTTGTGAACATTCGTTTGTTAACAGCGGGTATAGGGTTGGCGGGAACGCTGGTTTTCACCTCCCGGGCAATGGCTCAGCCTGGTGGAGGCGGCCCCCAGATCATGGCCCACAATCCGGCCAACGATAATAAGCCCTACGATAAGCACGATCTCAAAGGAATGTGGTCGCGCAACGGCTCGCCTCTCGGCTATGGTGGAGGCGGCACGTGCCGGGACTGCGGAGATCGCGGATACGGGATTCACGTTCCTGAATTGACCGCGCTCGGCCAGAAAATGTTCGACGCGAATAAACCGTCCTACGGCCGCCTGCTGGGTAGCTCAGATGCGAAGGCCCATCCCGAGGAGCCTATCGGACGCCGCCGGGCCGTCCCTCCTGCCAACGGCTCAGACCCCTATCAAACTTGCAATCCGCAGGGAATTCCACGGGCGATTCTTTATCCCGATCCCATGGAATTGGTAGTCCTTCCCGATCGCGTGTACCAGATGTTCGAGTGGGGTTACGCGTTTCGAACCATCTGGACCGATGGCCGCGCGCCGCTGAAAGACGCAGACCTGCCGCGCTGGTGGGGATATTCGACGGGTAAATGGGATGGCGATACGTTTGTCGTGGATACCTATAGTTTCGACGAGAGAACCTGGGTAGATTTTTTCGGTTATCCGCATTCCACCGATATGCATCTCCAGGAGCGTTACAAGCGTACCGCCTACGATGTGCTTGAGCTCTCAATGACCATTGAAGATCCAAAGATCTATAAGGGACCTTGGATGAGCGATTCCAAGAAGTTTCGCCTGATCGATCAGCCCAAGACCATCGAAGGATGGCGCAGCCTGATGGAAGACGTTTGCGCTCCCGCCGACGAGGTGGAGCTCTTCAATAAGCGGATCAGGGATCCCGCGGGCGGGATCACGCACTAGCCGGGTAGACGCGGCTTCAGCCACGTTCCGCCGTTGACAATACCAACGCGGCTTAAAACCGCATGTACCGTGGCAATCCGGTGAGTGTCTACTGGCAGGCGCGAGCATTGAGAAGTGCAGTCCCGGGCGCCCGGGGACATAACCGATCGCCCGGCCCGCGCCGAGAATACTGAGCCACAGCAGCAGCGAAAGACTGGCGGCTATTTTTGCGCGAGCGGGCATACGCGAAGCGCGATCCAGTTCCGCTAGGTTGCCATACACGCTGCCTCGGAATACGATGGCGTGGACTGCAACCAATGCGAACAAAATCAGCTTCGTTCGAAAAAACACGTTGTAGTAATATTCTTCGGCCTTAGCGCAGAAAAGAAACAGACCGCACGCCGCCGCTAGCACAAAGCCGATCCGCTTGGGCCAGCGCAGGCGCTCTATTACCTCGCTCGCGGGACAATCGCGCAGCGCCCATCCGAGCAGACGCAAGTCGGTTAGCAGGATGGCGCCGGCGAAAAGAGAGATCGCTGTCAGATGCAGGGCCAGAACGATCGGATAAGTGTAAGAGGCCGCACGAAGAGCCGCGAACGGCTCCAGATTTTCGATCCACCGGGTGAAAGACAGAAGCATCGAGTCAGCTCAGGCCGAGCCCGGGTCGAACCCACGCGATGAAGATCCCTCCAAAAATTATCGAGACCCACAGCACCAGAGAGACGCACGCCGCCAGTTTTCCCACGCCGGACGACGGGCGTCGTAACACCTTGCGGTGGATCGTGTAATTGAAAAGAATCGCCAGCATCAGGCAAAACATTTTGATCAGGAAGGCCCAGTTTAAGTAGTACATATCGGGATCGGACGAAAACAGCCAGAAGCCCGCAAACACCGCCACGACAAGCCCTCCGAGCATCCAGAACTCCAGCGCCTGGTTCAGTTCCTCCGCAGTTCTGCTCTGCACGCCCCAACCCAGCAGGCGGAAATCCACGATGGCGGTCGCGCCGATTGCCAGCGCGAAGCCCGCGATATGAAACCACTCGAGAATTGGGAAGGCCAGTTCCGACGTTGTGACGGGATTTTGAATCAAGATAACCATCGTACCTGCCGAAGCTCGATCAGACTTGCCTATTAACACTTGTTTACAAAAGCCCTCATTGACCCGGCTCGTGGCTGACGTTAGAATCCTGGTGGCTGATAATGAGACCGGCATTCTTGTTGACCATTTTGTGCGTTGCCAGCCTGCACGCCCAGCAGGGTCCGGGCGGCTTTCAGGCGCCGCCTCCAGGTCCGCCTCCGAATCTGGTCAAGGTGAAAGAGGACCTCTACATCCTCCAAAATCAAGCCTCGAACATGGGCGACCTGATCGCCTATGGCGGCAATGCGACCATCTATCTAACCAACGCAGGCGTCATCCTGATAGATAGCAAGAATGACCAGGAGCACGACGACCTGATGGCGAAGCTCAAGACCCTGACCGACAAACCGGTCAAATACGTCATCCTCACGCATAACCACGCCGACCACGCGGGTGGCGCGGCCAAACTGCAGGACATGGGCGCAACACTTCTGATTTCCGCCAACGATCGTGACAACATGGCGCTGGACAAACAGCCCGGCACTCCCGATCTCGGTTATGTGGGGCACGCGCACCTGACTTTAGGGGGCAAGGAAGTTGAGCTGCGAGAATTTCGCGGGCATACCAGAGGCGATACGGTCGCGTATCTTCCGGCAGAACGCGTGATCTGTTTAGGCGATCTTCTCACCACCGCCGACACCATCCCGATGATCGTGAGCTACGCCGACGGCGGCAGTTGGACGGACTGGAGCAAGTCCATGGACGAAATCCTCAAGATGGATTTCGATGGCGATTCCAGGTCATGGGCCGATGGTCACCAAACAGCAACTGGTCCAGATCCGGGCCAAGTTTGGAGCGATTCAAGAGCGTGTCCGCGCTATGAATCGCGACCACAAGTCCGCCGAAGAGATCACCCAAACCTTAATCAAGGAATTTAATTGGGGAGCGGGCCCGTCGGCCGGCCAGATCCCCGGAATGATGCTGGAACTGCGCTAGCCCTTAACTAAGAAACGAAGCAAAGCGCCGCTGCGGATCGTATTTCGCGCGCATCGTTTCCAGGCGCGCCGCCGCTTCCTTCGATAGATACGGTCCTTTGTTAACCGGCATATTCTCATCGTTCATCTGGGAGCCAATGCTAATCGGCCTCAGCTTGCTCATCATCTCGGCCGACCACGCGGCGCAGCGTTCGTCGTCCACTGCATCGTAGTAGATGGCGTTGGGCGAGAGATAAACGTCGCCTTGCAGCGAATACGCCATGTCCTTCAGCTTCTGTACCGGCCCCCAATGCAGCCACAGCATGAAGGATTGCGGCGTCGGGAACTTCAGGAACGCGTCGCGTCCAGCGGCGAGAATTTGATCGGGCGGCGCGCTGGTCCAAACCCCGTCCAGCACCTGGCGTGTGCCGAGTTTGATGGCGCCTCCCGTGTGGAACGGAATTTTCACATGCCGCGAGAGGGCTTTCTTCACCACCGGAGCGCTGTCCAGGATATCCAGCGCGGCATCCACTTCGCTTTCAGAATAACCTTGCGAATTGCCTGCCAGAGTGAGCGCCGGCTTGCCGTCGGATGTCCCGCCAACCAGAATGCCCTCCAGGAATCTCGGGAACGAATTTTGCGTATTCCCCAGCCAGGTAACCAGCTCATCAAGCACATCGGGCGAGAAAATATAGACGCTCGATTTTCTGGAGGTCGGCAGAGGGTGCACGTTCAAGTAGTAGCGCACGGCGACACCGAAGAAGCCGGGCCCGGAGCCGCGCGCCGCCCACAAATAATCGCTGTTCTGGCTTTCATCGGCGTGAATCAACTCGCCGTCCGCGGTGACTACGTCCAGCGCCTGAAGATTCGCGCACCCCGGTCCCCACAGTCGGGAATTCAAGCCATGGCCGCCGCACATGACGAATCCTCCCAGGCCCACTCCAGGGTCGTGGGCGGTGGGGAACATGAGCTGGTATTGCTCGGCCAAAACCTTGTTGAATTCGTCGCCGAGCCACCCCGGACTCACGGTGGCGATGCGGGCCTTCGGATCCACCGAAAGCTCCTTCATCCTGGAAATGTTGGTCATCACGGCGTTGTCGCGCGTATGCGATCCCGTGAAGCTGTGGCCGCCCGAGCGCGTGCTCACTTGCCAGCCGCGCTCCTTGGCTAGTTTTACGGCGGCGATCACATCGTCTACGTTCTCTGCGAGCACAATCGCAGTCGGGAAGCGGTTAGGCTTTCGCGCGTTGAAGGTGGCGCCGCGGCGCTGGATTTCGTAAGCCGGGTCGCCCTTAAAGTAGATTTTCTTCGCCAGTTGAGCCGCGAATCCCAAGCGAGGCAGACGCAGAGCGAACGCCTTGGTCGCGCTCGCGGCCGCAGCCATGGCTGTGCCCCATCGGAGGAGGCGGCGACGGGTAATCATAGGTACGAGTAGTCTACCCGAGTTTACAAGCCGGCAAAAGCCTTGAATCGCGCGCAGTCTTACGGCCGCCGCAACAGAAAAGCGGGGAAGGCACGCACGGCCTGTTGGAAGTAAATCCGGTAGCGGCGAGCGAACGCGGCCGGTATGCCTTCCACGCCCGCATCGATCAGCTTTTCGTGGACGCCTTCTGCGAAGAACATATCCGCCTCCCGGCCGTCTTTGGTAACCACGCGGCCGCGCGGCGTACACCGCACAAAATCTTTGACACGGGAGTAAGTTCGCTCGGAGAGGTTCACCCGGTTCGGCGCGCCGCTCGATTCCATGCGCGAACTGAAATTCACCGAATCGCCCCACACGTCGAACGCAAATTTATGGATGCCTACCACGCCTGCGATCACCGGACCGGTATGTAAACCGACCCGCATTTGCCACTCGATGCCTTCGTCCGGCTTGGCCATGGTCCGAACCGCTTCCACCATTTCAAGCGCCGCAAGCACCGCATCCACCGGATGCGATGGCCGGCGATCGGGCATGCCGCTCACGAACATATAGCTGTCGCCGATTGTTTTCATCTTCTCCAGGCCGTAACGCGAGACAATCCGGTCGAACGCGGTGAAGTACTCGTTCAAGAAACCGACAATTTCTTCCGCCGCGAGTTTTTCGGTGGCCAGCGTAAAGCCGACGAAGTCTGTGAAACCGATAGTGACGTCCTCAAAATACATCGGCTCCACGGTTCCCTGGCTCTGCAACTCTTCTGCGATTTTCTTAGGCAAGATATTGCGGAGCATGTTTTCGGCCACCAGCTTCTGCCGTTCCGCCTCCTGAAATGCCGTTTCCATCTGAACGGTCCGCAATCGTTCCTCGTCGCGTAATCGCTTGCGGTCGAGGATCGCTCCAATGCGCGCGCGCAGCAGCACCGGGTCAAAGGGCTTAGGCAAGTAGTCCTCAGCGCCCATCTCGATGCAGCGCACCACGCTTCGGATCTCGTCCAGAGCCGAAATCATGATGACCGCCACTTCTTTCCAGCGCTGGTTCGCGCGGATGCTCTGCAGCACGGCGAAGCCATCCAGTTCCGGCATCACGATGTCGAGCAGCACCAGATCGAATCCACCGGCTTCCAGCTTCTCCAGCGCTTCCCGCCCGTTCGCGGCCGTATCGACGGAGTAGCCTTCGCGGTCCAGCCGCCGCGACAACATATCGCGGTTTCCGGCATTGTCGTCCACCACCAGGATTCGCCCGCCGGTTCGCGCGGTTCCAGGCTCGGGCGCCGCAGTTGATTCGGACCCGGCTGATTCACATCCGGGAAGCCACAGTGCAGGCGTTGGAGCTTCGACCCGCGGCGCCTCGACCTCGACCTCGCCTTGTGTCCACCTGACCGAAACGTTGTGCGCCAGCATTCCCAGGTTACAGACCGCGGTGCCTAGCCTGTCCAGATCCTGCGCCCACTCCTGAGATGCCGGCTCAGCGCGCAGCTCGGCGAGAATTTCCTCCATATGGACGCTGCGGGCCGTCTGATCTTCCTTGAGTTCCTGAAAGTGCTCTGGCCGTAGCTCTTCGGGCTGTCGCGTCAATAAGCGCGTTTGAACTTCCAGGCTAGCCTGGGCCGAATCGAGCAGCCGCCGTAAGGCCGTCTCCGCTTCCTTGCGCCCCGCTGCGCCGGCGTCTTCGAGCAACATCTCCGCGTAGCCAATGATATGGTTCAGCGGCGTCTTCAGATCGTGTCGAATTTTGGATAGGGCAGCCGACGCCTGAGCGCCGTCGGCTATTTCAGTCTCCATGTTCGGCCTTTGCTCTTCCCAATTGCGTCTCGATCTTGGAGAGCAGCCGTGGCAGATCGATGGGCTTGGTGTCATAGTCGTCGCATCCCGCCTCTATCGCCTTGTCGCGGTCTCCCGTCATGGCATGGGCAGTCAACGCAATCACGGGAATGTGCCGGGTTTGCGGATTCGCCTTCACCCGGCGTGTCGCCTCCCACCCGTCCAACACCGGCAGGCTCATGTCCATCAAGATGAGGCTGGGTATTTCGGCACTGGCCTTCTCAACCCCGGCCCCTCCGTCCACCGCCATGCTAATCGAGTAGCCTTTGCGTTCCAGACGCCGCGACAACATATCGCGGTTCATCTCGTTGTCCTCAACAATTAGGATTCTCGTCATATGGCCCTTTCGTTATGTTCTGGCGAGAGCCTCGTCCTGTTCCGAAGCTTCCACTTGAGTTCGAGCAGAAAGCAGGGCTCTGGTCTGAGAAACCAGGTCGCTCATGTCTACCGAGCCCTTCTGCAAAATTGCCCGCACGCCTCCCGACAACCGCTGCCGATCCGCGGGAGTGATATCTTTCGCCGTCACCACCAGCACTGGAATAGAACGGTTTCGCTCGCTGGCTCTCAGCCGTTCCACGAATGCGATGCCATCCATTTCGGGCATCATCAGGTCCAGCAGGATGGCGTCCGGGCGCCGCTGTTCCACGCGATTCAGCGCTTCCAGGCCATTGCCCGCTTCTTCCACCGTCCAGCCGTCGTGTTCCAGCGCGCCCCTCAGCAGTTCCCGATTCTCGGGAAGATCGTCTACCACCAGCGCCAGCCGTGAGCCTCGCCCTTTCGAAATACGCCCCAGTACCGACGTGAGCCGCTCGCGGTCAAACGGTTTGGTCAGATACTCGGTCGCTCCCAGTGCGAAACCGGTCTTGCGGTCGTTGACTATCGACAACAAAACCACTGGGATGTCCGCCAAATCCGGATCGGACTTGAGTTGGGTCATCACCTGCCACCCATCCATGCCAGGCATCATCACATCCAGGGTGATAGCATCCGGCCGTAATTGCCGCGCGAGTTGGAGCCCTTTTTCGCCGTTTTCGGCATACTCCACCCGATAACCGTCTTTCACCAGCGTGCGGCGCAGCAGATCCGCAACCATAACGTCGTCATCGATCACTAACACCACCGCCGCCGAAGCCGGCAGCGATTCCGCCGCTTTCAGCGTTTCCTGTTTCGCCATGGCTTGCCCATCTTTTGCCTGACCCTCTTGCGGCCGCGGGACCACTTCCACCGGGATGCGCATCGTGAATGTGGTTCCTCGACCCGGCTCGCTGCGGACCGTGATATCGCCGTTCATGATCTGACAGAAGCGCCTGCTGATGGCGAGCCCCAGACCCGTGCCGCCAAACTTTCGAGTAGTCGAGGAATCCGCTTGCTGGAACGCCCGGAACAGCTTCCCCATTTGTTCCTTGGTCATGCCGATTCCGGTGTCGGAGACTTCGAACGTGATCCAGCCGTCATCCTTCGCGGCATTCAGCTTCACGGTTCCATTCGATGTAAATTTGCAGGCGTTGGAGAGCAGGTTCAGCAGGCACTGCCGCACCTTGGTCGCATCGGCGCGAATGAAGCCTAGCTGCTCCGATTTCTCGATCACTAATTGATTCGAATTCTTCTTGGCCAATGGATCCGCCACAGCCTGCACTTCTTCGATGGTCTGATCGATCGAGAAGCTTTCGATGTAAAGGTCCATCTTGCCGGCCTCGATCTTGGAAATGTCCAGCACATCGTTGATGAGCTCCAGAAGGTGCTGGCCCGCCGAATGGATCTTTTTCAGGTCGCCCTGATACTCGTCATGGCCGTCGTCTGCGGCCATCTCCTGAAGCATCTCGCTGTATCCGATGATGGCGTTGAGCGGCGTTCGCAGCTCGTGGCTCATGTTGGCGAGGAAGTTGCTCTTGGCCTTGTTGGCCGCCTCCGCCGCTTCCTTTTCCCGGCTCAGATCGGCGGCCCGGCGGCGCTCGGTGATGTCGCGGATGTTTGCGACGATGCCGTTCACCGCCGGGCTGTCCAGCATGTTGTGCAGCGAGACCTCCAGCGTCCGGATGGCGCCACTCGAGTGCCGCGCGTCCACTTCCACCTGTTCCGACGCGCCCCACGCCGATGTCGAGCGCTGAATGGCTTCTTCCAACGCCCGCTTCCCCTCTTCGTTCAGAAAATCGCCCAACGCGCGAGCTGCCGTTTCTGTCTCCACTCCCAGGATTCGCACGATCGAAGGACTGGCGTATTTGAATTTTCCCTCTCTGTCGATCAGCGCGATGATATCGGAAGTGTTTTCGATCAGCGACCGGTAGTGCAGCTCGCTCTGCCTGAGTTTCTCCTCGGCGCTGCGAAGCGTGGCTTCCCGGGTGGCGATCTCGCCCACCATATTGCGGAACGTTCGCGCCAGTTGCCCCAGTTCGTCGCGGCGTCCGGCCACCCGATCCAACTCGCCCGCCGTTTCGTAGCGCTGCTGGCTCACGTGCTCGGCCGCCAGTGTCAACCGTCGAACCGGCTCCGTCAGCCTTCGCGCCACCACCCACACCACCACCACCAGGAGAAATACGGCCAGCACCGCCACCGCCACAGTCCGTACGGCTAGTTGACTCGCCGAACCGGTGATCTGGGTTTCGGGAATGCTCATCGCCACCTTCCACCCGGTGAGGGGCGCCTTGCCCCAATAAACGCGTCGCGGAATGCCGTTCTCGACAAGAGTCACAAAGCCGGAATCCCGCGCTGCGATGTCCTTGCCGCCCGGGACGGTCTTGACGTCGGCTCCCGCGAAGTTCTGGTTCATGGACAGCGCCGCGTTGGGATGCGCCATGATGCGTCCCGACCTGGTAATCAGGAAACTATAGTCCTGAATGTCGCTCGATTCCTTGGCGTTGCTCGCTTTATCCGGACGAAAGCGCAGAGACGTCACGATGGCGCGGATCAGATCGAGTGACAGGTCCGCGCCTGCCACTCCCCCGAATTTGCCATCTGCTCTGAAGTACGGCAGGGTGACGCTAACG
>Ga0207024_10022_pt2 | contig 14548 bp, 15 predicted proteins | sample Alteio_BWMinCont_44_FD_153470 | JGI IMG/M metagenome (GOLD analysis project Ga0207024, IMG submission 153470) | Enriched cells from forest soil in Barre Woods Harvard Forest LTER site, Petersham, Massachusetts, United States -... | ecosystem: Environmental > Terrestrial > Soil > Temperate forest >...
GAGCAGTTCCTCGAGGAGATGCGAGAACGACGGTCAGGTCGCACGACCGCAGCCTAGTGAATCGCTCAAATGACCACAGATTCCACTACGGAAATTCTCCGCCTGCGCACAACGGTCAGAGATCTCCTGGCGCTCTCGACGATCCCGGAGGCTTGGGTGGGACGAAAACCGCCCGCCATTGCTGCCGATCTCGCCGATTTACTGATCGGCTCGCTTGGGCTGGATTTCGCTTTTGTTCGTTTGTGTGACCCCACGGGGGGGCAGTTGGTCGAGCTGACGCGGGGAAATTCTTGGAAGGCATTTCCGGAATGGCTGCAAAACCACCTCGCTGCGTTCGGCCAAATTTCCAGGCAGGAAATCGTAACCAACGTTAGCGGGCTCGAGGAATCCTGCAGCGGTATCGTGATTCCCATCGGTGTCAACAGCGAACGCGGTCTCGTTGCGGCGGCATCCGATCGCTCCGATTTCCCCAATCAGATTGATCAGCAACTGCTTTCCGTAGCTGCGAATAACGCCGCGACCGCATTTCAGAACGCATTCCTTATCAACGAACTACGCAGCGCACAAGAAACCCTGCGAGCCAATGAGCAAGAGCTTCGCATGGCCCGCGACGAGTTAAAAATTAAAGTGGCGGAACGAACGGCCGAATTACGCCGGAGCGAAAGAGAGCTTCGCGACGTCGTTGACAGTATTCCTGCGGTTGTGTGGAGTACGTTGCCCGATTGCTCCAATACCTACGTGAACAAGCGATTTGTGGAGTACTCGGGGGCATCGGCGGAACAGACGGCCGGATCAGGGTGGGAAGCGCTAATTCACCCTGATGATCTTGAGCAACATGTAGGTAAATGGATGGAAGCGGTTGTTACCGGCAAGCCTTACGAAAATGAGGTGCGTTCCCGCCGCTCGGATGGGCAATATCGCTGGCAGTTGGACCGCGGAGTGCCACTACGAGATGCAAATGGAAACATCGTCAAGTGGTATGGGGTCACGACCGACATTGAAGATCGCAAGCGGGCCGAGGAAGCGCGGGGGCGGAACGAGTTCTATCTCTCCCAAGGACAGCGACTTGCCCATATGGGGAGTTGGGCGTTCAACACTGGCGGATTCGAGTATTGGTCTCCGGAGCTGTTTCGGATCCACGGACTTGACCCGACGAGTAACCCTCCGACGAAGGAAGAATATTTGGCCTTGGTGCATTCGGAAGATCGGGAATTCGTCGAGCAATGGATTCAAGAGATGCTGGCGTCCCATCAAGCGTTCGACTTCACCAAGCGAATTGTCCGGCCTGACGGACAGATCCGAAGTGTCCGTTGCGTGGGCGTTCCCGCACCTCAGACGGGGACTTTCCGGGGATTCGTGGGTACTGGAATGGATGTCACCGAGCAAGTGCAATTAGTGGAGGGAATGCGGAAAAGTGAGGAGGAGCTTCGGCAGATACTGGACTTCGCGCCTCAACTTGTTGGTGTATATGGACCCAACCGTGAACGTCTCCATGTCAACCGCATCGCACTTGATTACTTGGGCCTTAGTCTCGATGAGTGGCGGACACCTGAGCGCGGTACGTCCGTTCATCCAGATGACCGAGCGCGGGACCGGGATTATTTTGATCGTGCTCTCTCTGTAGGATCGGCCTACGAGCTGGAGTTGCGTTTGCGCAAGAGCGATGGAAGTTATCGTTGGTTTTTGGCTCGTTTCAATCCGGTGCGTGACGGCAATGGCAACATCAGGCGTTGGTATGTTGCGAATACCGATATAGATGACCGCAAGAGAGCCGAGGAGAGGCTGAAAGAAGAAAACGTGGCCCTCCGCGAAGAAATCGACAGGGCTTCGATGTTCGAGGAGATCGTTGGAACCTCGCCCGCTTTGCAAGGGGTACTCTCGCGCATTTCCAAAGTTGCGCCAAGTGATTCCACGGTTCTCGTAACGGGGGAGACGGGAACAGGCAAGGAGCTCGTAGCGCGCGCAATTCACCGACGATCTCGTCGTGCCTTACGCGCATTTGTCAGCGTGAACTGCGCTGCAATTCCACGTGATCTGATTGCCTCGGAGTTGTTCGGCCATGAGAAGGGGGCGTTCACGGGCGCCATGCAGCGCCGAATCGGCCGGTTCGAACTGGCAGAGGGCGGAACGATCTTCCTGGATGAGGTGGGCGAACTATTGCCCGACACTCAGGTCGCGCTGCTCAGGGTGTTACAGGAACGGGAATTCGAGCGAGTCGGCGGGAGACAGTCGATCCATGTTGACGTTCGCATCATCGCAGCGACGAATCGTGATCTGAAAGCAGCCGTGGCCAGTGGGACGTTCCGCCAGGACCTCTATTACCGGCTAAACGTATTTCCGCTCGAGGTGCCTCCTTTGCGGGAAAGAAGGAACGACATTCCCCTGCTGGTTGAATATTTTATTGATCGCTACGCGCGCAAAGCGGGGAAGAGTATAAACAGTGTCGATAAAAAAACACTCCAATTACTTCAGTCATACCCTTGGCCCGGTAACATACGCGAATTACAAAACGTGATCGAACGATCTGTAATCGTGTGCGAAACAGAGGTCTTTACGGTAGATGAAAGCTGGCTATCGCAACAGTCTCATGATGAGAGATCAGGCGGCAAGCTGTACCTTTCGCAGAAGCTGGCCGCTAAAGAAAAAGAAGTGATCGAAGAAGCTCTGCGAGAAAGCCAAGGACAAGTATTCGGACCGTCCGGTGCCGCGGCCAAGCTAGGGATCGCGCGCTCCACGCTCGAATCGAAGATTCAGTCGCTAAACATCAACAAGAATCGTTTCAAGGCGAAACCACGAAGTTGAACTCCCCTCCCGATATCGCCTCAGGCAATAAGCCTACGACCTTCCAGCATACAAAGACATAGCTCACACCAATTCGATTGGCGCCAAGAGGCAGTCTCCAACAGAAAACCTGAGCGATCCGATCGCGTCAGCGGGTTGGATCCTTCATTCAGCCCGCACCGTCAGACTACCTACCAGCACTTGCTCTGCCCGGAATTTCGTCATTGTCGAAATATCGGACGTTGCCGACAGCGGCTGACGCTTTATTGTCAGTAACTTATGGTTGGCCACCAAGCTGCTTTACTTCAATCTGCTTTTCATTTCAAAGGAGAAGCACAGGGCTCGAAGGCAAAGACAACCGGCAGTACTGACCCCACCCAACCAAGTGCGGCAGCTGAGGAAAGAGAACCGTTACTGCACTCAACGCGAAGGAGAATCCAATTATGAGAACCGCTTCCTTGATTGCCCAATACCTGGTCGGTGTAATCTTCGTTGCTTTCGGCCTGAACGGCTTTCTGAACTTCATTCCCCTGCCCCCCACGGGGGGCATCGCGGGACAGTTTATGGGCGCCCTGTACGCTTCGCATTACCTGGTGGTGATCTTCGCGTTCCAGATCATCGCAGCGGTGCTTCTGCTGGTCAACCGTTACGTACCGTTGGCGGTGGCCATGCTGGCACCGGTGATCATCAACATTCTTTGTTTCCACGCTTTTATGGCTCCGAGCGGGCTCCCGCTGGCCCTCTTCGTGGCTGCACTTTGGGCGGTGATCTTCGTCAATGTGCGACCAGCCTTTACCGGGTTGTTCCAGCCGCGCTTGCAACCACGGTCCTGAGGAGGTCAAGAAAAGCTCGGGGAGAACTTGAGGGCAGACACGAGTACCGGACTTACGCGACGATTTGAGGAGGTTTCAGCCATGACGAGCGATCGAACGATTCTTATCACCGGAGTGACAGGCAATCAGGGCGGCGCGGTCGCCCAAGCGCTGCAGGGCACCGGATTCAATCTGCGCGGCCTGACGCGCGCGCCGGACAGCGAGCGGGCAGCGGCGCTGGCGCGCCACGGCGTCGACGTCGTCAAGGGAGATCTCGATGATGCGACGACGCTGCGCCGTGTGTTGGCTGGCGCGTGGGGCGTCTTCAGCGTGCAGAACACGTTGGAGGCGGGCGTCGAGCGCGAAGAGGCGCAAGGCAAGCGTCTTGCGACGCTGGCGCGGGAGGCTGGCGTCGAACACTACGTCTACACATCCGTGGGATCGGCAGACAGGCGGACGGGCATCCCGCACTTCGACAACAAGTGGCGCATCGAGGAAACCGTGCGCGGCCTCCGCTTCCCCTCGCATGTAATCCTGCGTCCGGTGTTCTTCATGGAGAACCTGCTAGCGCCCTTCAGTCTCCAGGGCTCCACTCTGGCCTGGGCACTTGGGCCAGGCACGAAGCTACAGATGATTGCGGTGGACGACATCGGCTGGTTCGGCGCGCGCGCGTTCACCGACACCGCCGCCTTGAACCGCCGAGAGATCGATCTCGCCGGTGATGTACGAACGATGCCGGAGGCGGCGGAGATCCTGACGGAGGCGCTGGGTCGGCCGATTGCATTCGCGCAGACGCCAATCGAACAGGTCCGGCAATACAGCAAGGAAACGGCGTTGATGCTGGAATGGTTCGAGCGCGTCGGCTACAGCGCCGACATCACTGGCCTGGAACGCGAGTTCGGCCGCGCGCTCACGAAGCTCCCCGACTGGGCACGCAGCCACGCGCGACCAAATGGGCGCTGAAACGAGAGAACCCATGGTCGGCCTTACGTCATACGGTGTGAGTTTCGCGCTGCACACTGGCCAGACTCAAGGAGAGCTCGCATGAAAGCTGTCAGATTGTTGGAATACGGTGGGCAGTTGGTGTTCGACGATTTGCCGACGCCGACGATCGCACGCGACGAGGTCTTGGTAAAGATCAAGAGCACCGCCGTTAATCATATTGATCTTGTTAAGGCCTCCGGAACGGTACGACAGATTCTCCAGATCGACCTGCCGTGGATACCTGGCCATGAGTTTTCAGGGGTCGTCGAAGAGATTGGCCGCGACGTTACGACATGTACGCCAGGTGATGCCGTGTTCGGTACCACCAACGGAATGGGCGCGTACGCGGAGTATCTTGCTGTCAAGGCGGCGGCCATCTCAAGGAAACCGTCCAACCTCTCCTTTGAGGAGGCGGCATCCGTGCCGGTGGCCTCCCAAACTGCGTGGCAGGGAATCTTCACCCACGGTCACCTGGAAAAGGGACAAACGATCCTGATCCATGGTGGTGCCGGCGGTGTGGGCGCCTATGCGGTGCAATTGGCATCGCATGCCGGTGCCACCGTCATTGCCACGGCAAGTGGCGACGATGAGGCGTATCTCAACTCCATCGGAGCCAGCCGGGTTGTCGATTATCGAAAGGCGCAGTTCGAGAAGGTTTTGCGAGAGAAGTTCGATGTGGTCTTCGACTTGATCGGTGGCGATACACAGAAGCGGTCGTTCCTCGTCTTGAAGGAAGGCGGCCATCTCGTCTCTGCCACCCAGCCCGTATCACAGGAAGAGACTGCGAAGTACCATGTGTCGGGCACGATGATGAGGCTCGTGCCGTCAGCGGACGAGCTCACAAGAATCGCGCGACTGCTGGAAGAGGGGACGATACGGCCAGACGTCGCGAGCGTGTACGCGCTGCAGGATGCGGCCAAGGCCTGGAAGGACATCGCCGAGAACCTGCCGGGGGTTCACGGGATTTCGGCCAGTGTTCCGGAAGCGGCGAGACGCAGGTCACACGGCAAGATCGCGCTTCGTGTGACTTAGGTCATCTGTTGGTGCCTCGCAAAGTCACGAAGATGAAGGCCGGCGCTGGTGTCAGCGAGGTCGAGAAGCAAGGCGCCAGGGCCGGGGAGGATGCCTGATGTCAGGCAAGCTGTCGGGCAGGGTGTGCGTCATCACTGGAACGGGCGGGAGTGTGGGCCGCGCGGCCGCCTTGGCATTCGCTCGAGAGGGTGCGTCGGTCATCGGTTGCGACGTGAACGTCGCCGCGCCTGAGGCTACGGTTGAAATGGTTCGCGCCCGGGGCGGAACGATGATCTCCCTTCAGCCCTGCCACCTGACCGAACCGTCCGAGTGCCAGGCGCTGGTTGATTTCGCCGTGCGTGAGTACGGGCGGATCAACGTGCTGTTCAACAACGCTGCGATGACGTACTTCAACTGGCTCGAAGACATCACCAACGAGGAATGGAACCGCGATCTGCGCGAAGAAATAGACTTAGTTTTTTTTCTAACCCGCGCGGCGTGGCCGTCTCTGAAGGCCAGCCACGGCGTCGTCGTGAACACGGCGTCGCTGAACGGCCTCATGAGCTTCAAGACGCTGGGGTCACTGGCGCATACGACGGCCAAGGCAGGGATCATCGGAATGACGCGGCAGCTCGCGATGGAGGGACGAGAACACGGTATTCGCGCGAATTCCATCTCTCCTGGCTTGATTGAAACCAATCAGACGCGAGAACAGCTGAAGGACCCCGAATGGGCGAGCGCGATGCTCGGCAAGACGCTGCTCGGACATCTCGGCCAGCCCGAGGAAGTGGCGAACGTCGCTTTGTTCCTGGCCTCCGATGACAGTTCGTACGTCACTGGAGTCGATATCGTCGTTGATGGCGGAATGAAGGTTTGGTGATCGGAGGGCAGTCCAGACTAGGCCTCAGCGTATCTAATTGGTCGTCCTCAACCGGTGAGATCTAGAAATCTCTATGAAGTCCATTTTTAAAAGGAGACGATCATGGCATCGAAAGCAAAGACAATCGACGGTACGGACTTCACGCGACCAGGTACGGCTGCTGAGGAAGGAGAACGTTTACTGCATTCAACAAGTGAGCAAGAAATACGAGATCGCGCGTACGAGATTTATCTGCAGCGCGGCGCACAATCTGGCTGTGCGGTGGATGATTGGCTTCAGGCCGAACGTGAGCTCACCACAAAATCGTCCAGTTAGACGTAAAGGAACAGCAGCGATCTGGCATAAAACACCAAAGGGAACAGTTGTTATGTGGCGAGCTGCAGAATCTGGAGGGTCGAAGATGGACACCAAGCACATCCATGAGGTGGAAGGGCTATCGTGAGTGAAGCTGAAAGGAGAAGGCCGTGCAATGGAGCCACGCGCGGTACACCCAGAAATTGAAGATTCGGTTACTCAACATCAATAAGAAGTCATTGTAATGGCAAGTGCAATGGAGGTTGAAATGACGCCATCAGAGCACGGAAATTCCATGGCGCCGGCGAGGTGGAACCCTTGCCGCAAGGCCGCGATCACAGCCACGGGCAGCGGGGCCCAAGCTCTTTCATCCGTTGCTTTCTACCAAGTTCGCGAGTTACTGGCGGAACTGATCTTGTTCAGCTTCCTGTTCGCCGTCGTGCTACTCGCTATCTTGACGATATGGCTGGTTAAGGAAATCACTCACCAGGCCGCTGCTATTTTCGAAGCGCACCTACCTCACCACTTGCCCCACACGGTCAGTCCCGCCCCCGGAATTTTCCCATCCCGTTCGTAGCAGTCAGACATGAAATTTATGGATGTTCTTCGTATCAGGAGCGCGGTACGCGAGTACACGGATGATTCCATGGAGCGACCGACTATGAAGCACTTGTTCTGTCCGGAATTTCGTCATTGTCGAAATGTCGGACATTTTGGACAACGGCTGACTCTTTATTGTCAGTAACTTACCGTTGGCCACCAAGTTGCATTTCTTCCATGCGTCTTTCATCAAGAGGAATGAAATGCCGCCTCTGCTGTTTTCAAGCAAGGGGAGGTTGCATGCTAAGAATTCGGAGAACAGGGAATGGTCGAGTCCTGTTCACACTCAGCGGCCGGATCGAAACAACAGAGGATATCGAGCAGCTTCAACAACTGCTCGGCGCCGAGACTTCTGAAGAGCAGCTAGTTTTGGATTTGAGGGACGTGACGCTGGTCAACGAGGATGCCGTCAAATTTCTCCGCCGCTGCGAGGCCGATGGCATCAAGCTCAAAAATTGTCCTCTCCATGTTAGAAGGTGGATCGATCAAGTAATAGATCGACCCAAACGACGAGGGGTGTGACGAAAGAATTCTTGTTTTAGGCGACTGAAAATATTTTTTGGGGACTCGTCCCCGTGAAATCCAACTAACACTAATTCATAGAAAGGAATATTGATGCAAACATTCACGAAGGTCGGTCTCGAGGCACTGCTAACACCGGAGAATTGCGTTCTTCTCCTAATCGATCACCAGCCGTCTCAATTGGCAAACGTAAACAGTCACGAGCCCACGATGGTGATCAACAACGTCACGGGTCTCGCCAAGACTGCCAAGACGTTCGGAGTGCCGACGATTCTCACCACCATCAGCGCGAAACGCGGCGGTGATATTTTCAAGCAGATCCAGGCCGTCTTTCCCGATCAGAAGCCCATCGACCGTAGCTTCATCAACTCCTGGGAGGATCGCCGCATCGTCGAAGCCGTGAAGAAGACGGGCCGCAAAAAGCTGGTCATCGCTGCACTCTGGTCGGAGATGTGTCTTGCGATGCCCGCTATCCACGCGATGGGTGATGGCTATGACGTGTACGTTGTGACTGACGCCTCAGGTGGTGCCTCTGCGGAAGCGCATGACATGGCCATCCGGCGTCTTGTAGTTGCGGGGGCTCAACCGATCACATGGCTTGGCATGGCCGGAGAACTTCAGCGTGATTGGACGCGCACAGAGCGGCTCGGAGAAGTCGCTCAGATCCTGTTCGACCATGCCGGCGCTTCTGGCAGCGTGCTCGCGTGGGAGCTGGCCAACGAAGCCAAGCACGCGTAGAGCTTCGCAGACGCTTAGAACGGTTTGTGGTGGTCGTTCGACTCGAAAGGAATCGTAGCGAGCGCGCCACCATCTTTAGTGAAGAAAGGAAGAAAGTTATGACAGCGGACTCAACAATGGTTTCCCGGAAAGTAGATAGCGGGTTTGTTTCCAACGGTGCGCTTATCCTTCTGGGACGTTTCTTCTTCACGATCATCTTTTTATTGGTTGGACCCAATCTCTTTACGAAAGCAGAGATCGCGGCCGATGCTGCACAAGGAATTCCCTTCGCTTCGGTCGTAGTGCCCCTAGCCGGAGCGATTTCATTGGTCGGCGGGCTGAGTGTGTTGCTTGGATACCGCGCCAAGATTGGCGCTTGGCTTATGGTCCTGTTTTTAGTTGTTGTAACGCCTTCGATGCATAAGTTTTGGGGTTTGGCCGATCCGAAGGTGGCGCAGCTACAAATGATCATGTTCCTGAAGAACCTGTCGATCCTCGGCGGTGCATTTCTGATTACGCAATTCGGTGCCGGCCCATTCAGTCTTGACTCGCGGCGCCCTCGCCGTACAAGGAACATGTAATTTCATTCAGCTCGTTCCAATTGCTACTGTCAGATTGCCCAAGCTGTTGAATGAAGTTACGTGCTCGAACAATTGCAACCAGGACACGCGCTGCGATCTTGACCAAGAAGGACGGGCTATTTAACCAAGGAGATAGGTGCAATGGACACATCGCCTCTCAAGATTGGATATTGTCTCTCGCTCTCCGGCGCTCTGGCATCGAATGGCAAAACAGCCCGACTAGCTCACCAGATCTGGCAAGAGAACGTCAACAAAAACGGCAAGCTCCTCGGCCGGCCTGTGGAGCTTGTCTGCCTTGACGATCAGACGAACCCGAATCTTGTAGCTGACCTCTACCAGCGTCTTCTCGATGTTGAGAAGGTCGATGTCGTTGTCGGCGGTTACGGAGACAATTCCGTCGCACCGGCAATGCCGTTGATCATGGAACGCAAGAAATTCTTTCTCGGCCTCATGGCGCTCGCAGTCAACGCGAAGTTTCATTACCCCCAATACTTCGTGATGATTCCGACGGGGCCACACCCGAACCTGGCCTTGACAGAAGGCTTCTTTGAGATCGCGGGGCAGCAGAGCCCAAAGCCCGAGACTGTGGCCATCCTGGTCGCCGACGCGCCTTTCTCGCAAAGCCCTGCTCAAGGAGCCAAGGAGAATCTAGCGCGGCAAGGCATGCGGGTAATCTCGGAGGGCAAGTATCCCTTATCTACAACTGATTTCAGACCGTACATGGAAGACCTGAAGCGGATCAACCCGGATGTCATTTTTCTCTGTTCGTATATCAACGACTCCATTGGGCTCGTCAAAGCGATGAACGCAGTCGGACTCTCGCCCAAGTTCGTGGGCGGAGCGATGATCGGCCCGCAGAACGGAGCAGTGAAAGCCGAACTCGGCGCGCTTCTCAACGGTCTCGTGAATTACGAGTATTGGCTCCCTGTACCGAGCCTCCTGAACCCGGAAATCCAGTCGTTGATTGCGACGTACCAATCCCGCGCGGAAAGTGCCGGCGCGGATCCTCTGGGCTACTACGTGGCCCCGCTGGCCTACGCCCAGCTGCAGGTGCTGGAGCAAACCGTCAGGGCGGTTGGCAACCTGGATGACGCGGCGCTGTCGGACTATACGCGAAAGGCGACATTTGAAACCGTGGTCGGGAATGTGACGTTCGGAGAGGGCGGGGGTTGGGCACAGCCGCGCGTGCTGACCGTGCAGTTCCAGAACATCCAAAGCAACAACATCTCGGAATTCAAGAAGTCCAACACGCAAACGGTGCTCTATCCGTCTGAGATTGCCTCCGCCAGCGTGATCTATCCGTACGCGAAGGCAAAGCGATAACCAAGTTGTTCGCGGCATGAGCGGTGCAAGAAACCATTCACAAGGGGAAACCGATGAATCAGCCGAAAAGCGTCGAAGAACAAAGGAATGCCGGCGTCATTCGTGCACTCTACGCTGCAGCGGAGGGCGCCGCTAAAGATACTCCGAAATTCGTCTCTTTCTTTGGAGAAGGCGGCTATTTCTATGACGTGGCCGCTGGGAAAAAATATTACGGGAAGGATATCGGTCTGACGGTGGACATCTATGCCACTGCCTTCCCAAACATGCACCGCGAGCTTTACAACTTTTACTTCAACGATGACGTGGTTGTTGTGGAGCTTTCTCTGAACGGCACACAGAAGGGAAACCTGGCGATTCCTGCGGGAGTCATTCCGCCGACCAACAAGGACATGCACGCTCCATGTTGTGACGTTTTCCATCTGAAGGACGGGAAGGTAGTGTCCTTCCACTGCTACGTAGCGGTGCCGATCCTTCTGGAGCAACTCGGGGTGTTCATGAACCTGAGCGCTGCGATCAGAAAATAACGACGCTCCCCGAACCTGTTGGTCGCGCTAAGACGTGGCAGGGGCTTCAAAGACTTCGATGACGAAAAGAGAAAGAGGAGGTTAAAAACAATGCAGCCAACACAAACGGACGTGAAGGAATATAGGTATTTTGCTGGCAACCAGTGGCGGAAAGCTGCGGATAATCAGTTCTTTGAGATCCACGAGCCCTATACCGGAAAGCCGTTTGCCCGCGTCGCAGCAGGAACTCGCGCGGATGGGCGCACCGCCGTGGATGCGGCGGCGAAGGCGTTCGCGGGATGGGCGGAAACTACGCCAGCGGAAAAAGCACGGCTGTTCTTGAAGGCTGCCGAGATCGTCAAGCGCCGCCGAAGCGAGATCGCCGAAGTGCTGGCGCGTGAAACCGGGTCTACCATTTCATTCGCTACATTCCAACAGGACCTGGTTGCGGCGACACTCCAGCAGGTCGCAGGCTGGGTGTATCTGCCCAAAGGCGAGGTTCTGGAAACCAATGCGCCTGGATCCCACTCGATCGGCGTGCGACGTCCGCTGGGCGTTGTTGCCAGTTTCACTCCCTGGAACGGCGCCAACGTTCTGTCCTGGCGTGCGGTCATATCACCCGTGGCCGCCGGAAACACGGTCGTGGTGAAGCCATCGGAGTTCGCTCCGGTCTCTGCAGGAGTTATGGTTGCCGAGGTCGCGGAGGAAGCCGGGTTTCCTGCAGGGGTAATCAATGTTGTTACTCATGCGCCGGGAGCCGCGGGCGCCATTGCGGACGAGTTCTTCGATCGTCCCGAAGTTCGAGCGATCAATCTGATCGGCGGAGTCAAGACGGCACGAATGCTGGCGGAACGCGCCGGCCGCAGCCTGAAGCGTACCGTGCTGGAACTTGGCGGTTTCAATCCGATGATTATTCTCGACGACGTGGACATGGACTACGCTGTCCGCACCGCGACGTTTGGATCTTTCTTTCATCAAGGCCAGATTTGCTTGAACACTCGCCGAATCATCATCCAGCGGAAGATCTACGAAGAATTCCTTGGCAAGTTTGTGGCTCGGACCAACACCCTGCTGGCAGGCGATCCGCTGAATCCGAAAACCGTTATCGGCCCCATCATCACACGTGATGCCGTGAAGATGATTGATGATCGCGTGAAGGAAGCCGTCTCCAGCGGCGCCAAGGCCCACACGGGCGCGAAGTATGATGGACAAATTTATTTTCCCACGATTCTGACGGACGTGCCTCTGGATGCCGCTATTGCAAACGAGGAGACTTTCGGACCGGTCGTAGTGGTCGAAGCGGTGGATACGCCGGAAGAGGCTATCGCCGCCGCAAATCGCACGATGTACGGCCTCACGTCTTCAATTCTCTCCGGGAATACCTACAAGGCGTTCGAGATGGCGCCAAAGGTTCTCGCCGGAATCGTGAATGTAAATTCACCGACAGTGAACGACGAGATTCACGCGCCGATGGGCGGTGTTCGCGACAGTGGCTGGGGCCGCACGGGACCCCGCAGCCTGGATGACTTCAGCGACGTGATTTGGATCAACTCGCACAGCGGTCAGCGCCAGTATCCTTTCTGACCGCAAAGCGGGCGGTCGAAGAAGTCAATTCACAGTAGTTCGGTTCAACATGCACCGAGAAAACAAACGAAAGAGAGAACCATCACATCTCGACAAACTTGGCGCCTAACCGTGACGCGAGAGGGCTCTTTTGAGCAACGAAAGCATGAGCGCAATTGATCAAGAAGGGGCGATGGCACAGATTCTGGCATCGGCTGAAAGGGAGTTGTCCGCGTTTGTTACGGCGGTCAATCAGTTGTTCGATGCTGAGCAGGGGCGGAAGGCGGCAAAAAACTGGATAGAGGAGTTGGAACGGACGGATTGGCCGAGCGGAGCGTTGGTTATCGATTGGCGCAAGGTAACCATCGCGGTGGCTAGTCTTGTCAGGCGCGGCAATGGTCAAGTCTCGAGGAGTTAGGCGGAACGGCATGCTCGAAAAATGTTCAAATCCCGATTGCGATTTGCCGTTTGACTACCGTGAAGGCCGGCTGATTCGATTCTGCCCGACCGATACAAAGTCTCCTGGACAATACCGCTGCGTCGAGCATTTTTGGCTCTGCGGAAAATGCTCAGAACGCTATGTGCTCGCGTATGAACGCGGCGCGGGCATGAAGATCAGGCTCTGTCTGGCCGCAACGCGAACTAAATTCCTTCAAAGTAATTCTGTCGCGGAAAGAGGATGAGGTCTAAGCCGAGCAAGTCATCTCCGTGAATTCACCGGCGGCAAAGGACGGGAGTCACGAAACGACGGGCGACTCGCTACAGTGGTTGGGGCCTTCGAAACTGCTATTGAAATCAGATTTAAACTCTGGGAGTTCAAAATGACCAACGAGTTGAATGAAGAGAGGCGATATGACTTCATCGTGGTAGGAGCAGGGGCGGCCGGTTCGGTCCTGGCGGCTGAATTGTCCGCGTCCGGCGTGCAAGTCCTCGTCATCGAGTCGGGAGGACCCGACGACGCGCCGACCATCACGAACCCGAGTATCTGGTTCTACAATGTTGGCGGGCCACTTGACTACCACCTGCCCATCACACCGTCGCCGCGATTGAACAATCGGACATTCAACATGGCCCTAGGTCACGTGCTTGGTGGCGGCACCAGCATCAATGCCATGGTGTGGATGCGGGGCATGCAACGGGACTATGACGGGTGGGCTAAGAACGGAGCGAAAGGCTGGGCCTTCGCCGACGTGCTTCCGGTCTTCAAGAGTCAGGAGGATTGGGAGGGCGGCGCCAATACCTGGCGCGGAGCGGGCGGCCCTATCCACATCCGCCGCCCAAAAGATCCTCATCCCACAGCGCCAGCCTTCCTCGACGCCGCACGACAGATGGGCATGCCCATTCTGGATGACGTGAACGGACCGATGCGACCCGGCGCCGGCTACATCAACATGAACATCGCCGCGGATGGAACTCGCGTGAGCGCCGTTCGCGCCTTCCTGCGCCCGGCGCTGTCGAGGCCAAACCTCACTCTGCTGCTGAACACCAACGTGGTGAAACTGAACTTTAAAGGTACTCGTTGCGTAGGCGTCAAGCTAATGATAAACGGCGCGGTAAAGGATATCGCGGCCGAGAAGGAAGTGATACTTGCCGCGGGCACCATCAATAGCCCCAAGCTTCTGATGCTCTCAGGCGTCGGGGAAGCGAAGGCGCTTCGCAGCTTTGGAATCGACGTCGTCGAGAATCTCCCTGGCGTTGGCGAGAATCTGCAGGACCATGTGCTCGTGTCCGGCGTGGTGTTCAAGTACAAAGGCAAGATGCCGGATCGGCCGGCCGACAGCAATGCCGTCGAGGCGGAGGCTTACTTGTCGAGCAGTCCCTCGGGTGACACAGACATTAGTCTTGTGCTTCATCAACTACCAGTGGTTACGCCCGAGGTAGCCTCGCGCTTTGGAACTCCTCCACCGGACGCGTTCACAATCGCGCCAGCTCTTGTGCAGCCCACCAGCAGTGGTTCGGTGCGCCTGGCCAGCAACA
>Ga0207024_10241_pt1 | contig 14500 bp, 14 predicted proteins | sample Alteio_BWMinCont_44_FD_153470 | JGI IMG/M metagenome (GOLD analysis project Ga0207024, IMG submission 153470) | Enriched cells from forest soil in Barre Woods Harvard Forest LTER site, Petersham, Massachusetts, United States -... | ecosystem: Environmental > Terrestrial > Soil > Temperate forest >...
ATAAGGTGGCATCAGGATGTTTGCTAGGATCAGCAGAATAAATACCATCGACTTGTGTGGCTTTTAATAAAATATCCGCATTCACTTCAATTGCGCGTAAACTCGCTGCGGAATCAGTTGTTACTAATGGATTGCCAGTACCGCCGGCAAAGATCACCACTAAACCACTATTTAATTTATTAATGGCTTTGCGACGATCATAATGATCCATTATGCCACTCATGGGAATTGCTGACATAACACGAGTTTCTAAGCCTGCGCGGCCAAAAGCATCGCGCATCGCTAAAGCATTCATCATGGTGGCAAGCATACCCATTTGGTCGCCGGTAATTCGATCCAGCCCCGCTTTTGATAAAGCTTGGCCACGAAATAAATTACCTCCACCCACGACAATTCCAACTTGTACTTCTAGTTCAACTAATTCTGAAATTTCTTGGGCTAAACGATCTAACACATGAGGATCAATGCCTAATTTTCCATCGCCGGCTAAAGCCTCGCCACTTAACTTTAATAAAATACGTTTATAGGTAGGCTTTAGCCGATTAGTCATTTATGCAGTTCCTTTTACTTGTGCCATTACTTCAGTTCTAAAATCAACCTCTTGCTTTTCAATACCTTCACCCACTTCGAAACGGGTAAAATGCGTGACTTTAGCATTATGTTGTTTCAATAAAGCACCAACTGTGATGTCCGGATTTTTAATAAAGGCTTGGCCAACTAAACTCACATCGTTTAAGAATTTTTTAATTTTGCCTTCCACCATTTTTTCAACGATGTCAGCGGGCTTGCCACTTTCAGCTGCTTGTGCCATAAAAATTTCTTTTTCGCGAGCAATTTTTTCGGCATCAACTTCATCTGGGTTTATCACTTCAGGTTTACTAGCCGCAATATGCATAGCGATATCACGGGCTAAATTAGCATCCCCGCCTGTTAAACTCACGACTACACCAATTTTATCATTATGTAAATATGAGCCAACTTGATCGACTGCTGTGATAAGCACACAACGGCGCACATTAATATTTTCACCAATTTTTGCTACTAATCCTGCGCGTACTTCATCAAGGGTGGTAGCGCCAGCTGTAGTTGCTAATAATTCTTTTACCTCTTGCGTTTTGTGCGCAAGAGCATTATCTGCAACTTGTTTAGCAAAAGCTAAGAAGCTAGCATCCCGACCCACGAAATCAGTTTCACAATTGACTTCCACAATGGCAATTTCTTGGCCTTGCTCTGCAATCACGACCGCGCCTTCAGCAGCCGTACGGCCGGCTTTTTTAGCCGCTTTTGCCAAACCTGATTTGCGCATTTCATCAATCGCTTTTTCAATATCACCATTAGCCGCTTCGAGAGCTTTTTTACACTCCATCATGCCAACGCCCGTACGTTCACGTAATTCTTTCACTTGTGCAGCAGTTATCGCCATTTAATTTAACCTCTTTTAATTATTCGTCTGTATCAAGATCAATTGTACTTAACGGTGTTTCTTCTTCCAGCTCAACAAATTCTTCAACAACACCAGCAATTTCACCTTGGCGCGCATCTAAAATGGCATCGGCCACTGCACTCGCATATAAACTAATGGCACGAATTGCATCATCGTTACCTGGAATAATATAATCCGCATTTTCTGGATCTGTATTAGTATCAACGACACCAACAATAGGAATGCTTAATTTGCGTGCTTCTAGCACTGCAATATCTTCATAACCGACATCGATGATAAATAAAGCATCGGGTAAACCACCCATATTTTTGATCCCGCCAATAGAACGTTCTAGTTTTTCTTGCTCACGCGTTAAATCTAAAATTTCACGTTTGGTTAAACCAACGAAAGCATTATTAGCGAACATTTCATCTAATTCTTTTAACCGCTTAATCGATTGGCGAATCGTTTTATAATTGGTTAACATGCCGCCTAACCAACGATGTGCCACATAGGGCATGCCACAACGGCGGGCTTGTTCTGCTACCACATCTTGGGCAGATTGTTTGGTGCCAACAAATAAGATTTTGCCTTTATTTGCTGCAACACTGCCAAGAAAATTTAACGCATCATTAAACATAGGCAAAGTTTTTTCTAAGTTAATGATATGAATTTTATTACGTTTACCGTAAATGAAAGGCGCCATTTTAGGGTTCCAAAAGCGCGCTTGGTGACCAAAGTGAACGCCTGACTCGAGCATTTGGCGCATAGTAACATTTGACATTTTTTTCTCCGGGTTATGCCTCCACTATTCCCACTTCCTAACATGAATGGTTTAAACATTCACGCACCCTAGGAAATGTGTCGAACAGTGTGTGGATTTAATTTCCCTAAAAAATAGGTTGCTTTTTAGGGGCGTACTTTATATCATGTTTAACCTTAAAAAACAAGTCAAACTATGCCTACTCATATTAAAACTGCTGCTGAAATTGAAAAAATGCGCGTTGCCGGGCGTTTGGCTGCTTCCGTCCTGGAAATGATTGGACCTCATGTCAAAGTAGGCGCTACCACGGATGAACTTAACCAAATTTGTCATGATTACATTGTTGCGCATGATGCTTACCCTGCTCCGCTTAATTATCATGGATTTCCAAAGTCCATTTGTACCTCGGTCAATCATGTCGTTTGCCATGGCATCCCCAGCGATAAAAAACTCAAAAAAGGCGATATTATCAATATTGACGTGACAGTCATAAAAAATGAATATCATGGTGATACCAGCAAAATGTTTATCGTGGGCGAACCCTCTATCTTAGCTCAACGCCTAGTAAATATTACCCAAGAAGCCATGATTATTGGCATTAAAATGGTGAAACCAGGTATAACCTTAGGCGATATTGGCGCCGCTATCCAAAAATACGCGGAAGGCCATAACTTTACTATCGTACGGGAATATTGTGGTCATGGCATCGGCAAAGTGTTTCATGAAGCGGATATACAAGTTTTGCATTATGGTGAGCCTGGCACAGGCTTAGTGTTAGAAGAAGGCATGACGTTTACAGTTGAACCGATGGTCAATGCCGGCAAACGCCATATTAAATTATTGGGTGACCAATGGACGGTAGTCACTAAAGATCACTCGCTCTCGGCGCAATGGGAACATACGATTGCAGTGACTAAAACGGGTTTTGAAGTGTTGACGCTGCGAGAAGAGGAAATGTGGGTAGGGAAATAATACTATGCCTATGTATCCTAATGTTTTAACACCTATTACTAAATTTCCTGATATTTCTGAAGAACGATTAAATTCTTTAACCACGCCTCTATTACCTCCAACAGCAAATGGCGATCCTTATCGGCGTCCCCCTTATTTATTTCTTGCTAACCAGCGCCCTGCTCTTGCAAACACAAGTTATGAAAAAATAACAGATCTGAATGCCTTTAGCCAAACCATTGCTGCACGCAGAAAATTAAGTACTTTTCATTGGACGGAAAATATTCATCTTGCACATAATATAGCACCTTCAGTGGATCTTTCAGCTGAAAATTTTAATCCCTCTATTTTACTGCCCGATTGGTATGATTATGTTGCTGTTTATGAGTTCAAAGAGAATCCGAATTTAGGCTATGGATTATTTGCTAAACAGCCCATTTCGAAAGGGAAAACTTTGTTTCCTTATGCAGGACTCATTCTTAAAACTGAATTGCTTAAAAATGGAGAAACTATAGGAGATGAAATAACTTCTTTTGATTCATATGTGATGAGGTATGATAAAAATGAGCCACAGCAAACAAGATATGATATTTCTGCAAAACAGTGGGGAGGTATCGCAGGTTTTATTCAAAGTTGCCCCTCCGTAAGTGAATATACAAATCTTCTTGGGTCTGTACCTCCATCTTGTCAGTTAGCTTTTGCCAATACTGAAATCCATTTTTATCGTTATCAATATAAAATTGTAGCAATTCTAAAAGCTACAACGGATATTAATCCAGGAGAAATGTTATCGTATGATTATCAGGAAGCTTATTGGAAGCAAGCTTATAAACAACGAGGAATATTACCAAAAATTTTTTCTAAAACGGGTGAGCTAGTTAAAAATGATGATGTGTTTATTAAAAACTATCGAACAAAATGTGGAGTGGATGATGGATCCTTAATTTCTCCTTATTCGCAAGCCCAAGCACGAGAGTGGTTTACTCGAGCTAATCAGAAGTTTCTTGCAGCAAAAAATCAAGAAGATCCCATAGTAGCAATCAAGGTTTTTGCTCAAGCCCTTACTCAATATCAAGAGGCACATAATATAATTAATTACGTTCGGATCATCAACAACGGCCCTTTTATCCTAGTCAACGACGCTCTCTACGCTTGCGACGAAGAAAATGCAAGCACTTTATACAGCAACGCTATCACTGCGCTTAGAATGATTAGTTGTATAGAACATGCCAAACAGAAATTCGACCTCAGTGTGCTTCCGGCCTTCTATTATAATTACGCAATGAAATTTTTAGCAGTTTATTTAATCTTAGCAAAAAATGGTGTGCCTTGTAAGAAAAGTAACCCCAAAGAACTGACGAAACTCATTAGGGAGTTAGACCTTCTCGACGGTGAAGAATTCATCAAATTATTAGTCTAAACAGTTAAGTAATCCTAACGATATGTTTCCCCGCTTTTAATTCTGCTTCTAATACACTGACTTCAGGCAACTTATTTTTCAACTCTTTAGGCAATTCTTGCAATAACTGATAATCAGCAATGCCAATAGGTCCATCGGTACGTTTTAAAGCATATTCTGCAATAATTTTGCTTTTTTTCTGACATAGCAATAATCCAATTGTTGGTTTATCGTCAGGTGATTTAAGCAAATCATCAACCGCCGCAAGATAAAAATTTAACTTACCGACATGTTCTGGTTTAAGCTCACCTGATTTTAATTCCACTACAAAATAACAATGTAATTTGGTGTGATAAAATAACATATCTAAAAAGAAATCATGCCCATCAATGGTTAATTTATATTGATTACCCATGTAAGAAAACCCCTGCCCTAATTCTAAAAATACTTTACTAAGATTTACCGTTAACGCTTTTTCAATTTCTTGTTCAGCGGCTTCTTCTGTAATAGGCAAAAAGCGAAAATCATAGGGGTCTTTAAAAAGTTGTGCCGCTAAATCCGATTGGGGAGAAGGTAAACGTTGGGCAAAATTAGTTAGCTTATGTTCGCTTCTTCCTTGCCGATGATATAAATCCTGTTTAATTTGTAGAGCTAAAACACTGCGCGCGGTACCATTTCTCAAAACGTTCAAGGCGTACCATTCGCGCGCATCTGAATCTTTTACTTTATCTATCAAAAGCATAATATGTCCCCAGGGTAATTGGGCAGCAGCCTGTTGCCCAATTACTAACTTAGGATATAATTGCGCAAACTTACGCATATACTTAAGCGTTCTCACCGAAAACCCCTGTGTCCCTAGAAATTCCATTTGCAAATCTTTGGAAAGCTGATCTAAAAACTTAGTACCCCAAGCGCTTTGAGCTTGTTTTTCAATAATGTCTTTACCGAGTTGCCAATAGAAAGCAATCATTTCTCTGTTAACAGCAAAGGCTGCTTTCAATTGAGCACTACGATAACGTTGTTTTACTTCCTGTAAAAAATATTTATAGTCTTCGCTGATAAGGTGAGCAACCATATTAATTAAGCCTCCTAATTTATATTTTTCTACATCTAAATTAACATTATAATTTATAATAATTTAATTTCAAATATTAAGAGCAATATTCTTTCGGCCACATCCGTGGGAATCTAAGATTTTTTAAGACTAACTGAAAAGTATCTATAAGCAAAAGGGGTTTTGGATGCCCGCTTAATCCGCACGTACATCTTTTTTATCACTATGCCTGGCGAGCATGACACAACTCACTTCTCTAAATGCTGTCGCTTGCCTGGCACATTCTTCCATTCATCTGCATCACTTGGCGCGGCTTTGGCACTGGTAATGGCAGGCCACTGTTTCGATAACTCGGCATTCAATTGAATAAATTCCTGCTGTTCAGGGGGTACATCATCTTCAGCCATAATGGCGTTTACGGGGCATTCAGGCTCACATAAGGCACAATCGATACATTCATCCGGATCGATGGCGAGCATATTCGGCCCTTCGCGAAAACAATCTACCGGACAGACTTCCACACAATCCGTATATTTACATTTAATACATTGTTCGGTTACCACAAATGTCATAAGAACCTCGCTGACGAAAAAGTTTTCAAAAAATAGCTGTGTTAATATTACCTTAATATTTTCTTGTTATCATTGTTGCTGAGGACGTGATAAAGTATTACCAAAAAAAGATATACATAAAACGCTAACTCTGTTAAAATGTCCCTCCGCTCATGAAAGTGTAGGGGTGAATTCTAACCGAAAGGATTCAAAAAAAACAAATATTATTTAACGAGGCAATGAAAATGACTACAGCTACAGCTAGCAAACCAGCAACCACTGAGAAAGTACAACACACTGACACACCTGATATTTTACGTCAACTCGTAGCAGCACGTCGTAAAGCTAAAATTACGCAAGCTCAAATCGCAGCAGCAATGAATACTACTGCATCTGCTGTTGCACGTTTAGAATCAGGCGGCGGTAAAAAAAGACATTCTCCTTCTATTCGTACTATTAAATTATATGCAGCTGCATTAAATTGCGATATTAAAATGGAATTAGTTCCATTAGAAACTGCAAAAAACGATAATTAATTTTATTATTAGAAAAGGTGGGGAAAACCAGATATGCAGGCCTTATCGAGTTGGCCCCCACCTTACACCCTGCGCAAAACTAAACGGGCAAAATATTTACGCTTAAAAGTTTCTCACCAAGGACTTGAATTAGTTTTACCTTATCGTTGTTCACAACAAGAAGCACTTAATTTTTTAAACAGCAAGCGCGATTGGGTAGAAGCTCAATTAAAACAATTACCTGTTAGAAAAATTCCGGAACCACCGCAGCAACTGCATTTATTAGCTATCAATAGTGAATGGCGCGTTTTTTATCACGCTGATAGTGGCCCGGCGCGCTTAAGAGAAAATAAATTAGAAAAAACTCTCACGCTAAGTGGTAACTACCAAAACCAAAATCATTGGCAAACTTTATTAATTTTATGGGTTAAAAAACAAGCTAAAGCTATTTTACCACCGTGGCTAAAACACTTAAGCGAGTTAAAATTATTACCTTACACCAGTGTGAGTATTCGCTCACAAAAAACGCGTTGGGGCAGTTGCTCGGCAAACAAAAAAATCAATTTAAATTATAAGTTGTTATTTTTAAATAAAGAAATGGTAGAACATATTCTATTGCATGAGTTATGTCATACGGTGCACTTAAATCACAGTAAAAATTTTTGGGCATTATTAACTAAGTTGGATCCCAATACTTCTCTTTTAGAACCCAAATCAAAACATACTTTAGAATTTATTCCGGAGTGGTTGGGAGCGGAGGAAACATCAACTTAATAAATATTTTTTGTAAAAAACTTGACTAACAGACAAATGTGTATTACCATTTAAACAATTAAGTATTACTTTATGAGAAATACCATGCATACTATATCTTTAAAAATCTCGGATGCTTTATACACAGAAATTAATTCAATTACGGCCAATCACAAGATTGAAAAATCTACCCTAGTTCGCAGAGCCTTGGAATATTATTTAAAAAATTCGGATGTTCAAAAGGGATCATTTCTAGATTTAGCGCAAGACCTTTGTGGCGTAGTGGAAGGCCCAAAAGATCTTTCATCTCATCCAAAGCATCTTGAAAATTATGGCCACTCATAAAAAAGTTATTATTGATACGGGTCCGTTAGTTGCTTTTATTAATAAGCACGATAAATATCATGAGTGGGTTAAAAAACAGCTCGCTTTGATTCACCCTCCTCTTTTAACTTGTGAAGGAGTTTTATCTGAAGCTGCTTTCCTATTACGTAATTTTTCCGGGGGCAGTAACCTAGTGCTTGAATATTTACGCCGGGATTTACTTTGTATCTCTTTTTCTATTGAAAATGAAGTAGCATCTATCCAAAATTTAATGCTACGTTATAATGATCTTCCTATGTCATTCGCAGATGCGTGTCTGGTGCGTATGGCAGAACAACATCATGACAGTGCTATTTTAACATTAGATAGTGATTTTCAAGTGTATCGAAAAAATCGTGGGCAAATCATCCCTTTACTCTTTCCATAAGCTTTTGGCATTAGAATGAATACCCTCACCCTAGCCCTCTCCCGCAGCGGGAGAGGGGATCAATCCAGGTACAGAATAAATCTTCTACCTCTTCAACTGATAAGGCACATCGACAAAAATTCGCGTCGAACCTTTCTTTTCTTTATTATAATACAAAGAAGCTTTAAACAAAGCCGCACGATGATTATGTAACAAAGGATGCCACCATTTGGTCGTAATCGCTTTGGGCAACACAATCATACATAAACCCCGTTCAGGATCGCGCCGATCTTGCATTTTAATAAACTCTCGCAAAGGCGCCATAGCACTTCGATAAGGCGAGTCTAATACCACTAAATTAACTTTTAAATCTAAACTATGCCAGAGGTTGCGTAAAGTTGCCGTCGCCTCTGGATTTAAGTCGACAACTACTGCAGTGACATCATCTGATACGCTACGAGCAAAATTAATCGCTGCCAAAGTGCCACGATGAATTTTGGAAATAGGTAAAATAACTTTCGGTTTGATATCTTCCATTTTTCGAAAATAATGCACCGCTTGCTCATTTGTCACTGATAACTCGCGATCCACATCTTGATAATGCCGATTAATTTTCAAAAACATATAGAAAAATAAAGGCACTAAAATCACCACTATCCACGCGCCTTCAACAAATTTCGTATCGACAATAATTAATAAGGCTATCATGGTGGTGATAAACCCTAACAAATTAATAAAAGCTTTAATATGCCAATGTTTGGTTTTCAATCGATGCCAACACCGCACCATGCCTAACTGCGACATACTAAAGGCTAAAAACACGCCAATAGAATAAAGTGGAATTAAGGCATTGGTGTTACCATGAAATAAGATAACTAATAAACACGACAATCCAGCCAATACGATAATGCCATTAGAAAAAGATAAGCGATCGCCTAAACTACTTAATTGTTTAGGTAAATAATTATGTTGGGCTAAAATAGACGCTAAACGGGGAAAGCCGGTAAAAGCGGTATTAGCGGCTAATAATAAAATCAGCGCGGTCGCTACTTGTAAAAAATAATATAAAAAGCCATTACCAAAACCTGCATGCCCTAAAATCGATAATAAACTTTCCTGATCATTAGGTAGTAAATGTAAGTAACTGGCAAAATAACTGATACCAAAAAACATGCCGCCTAATAAAACCACCATCATAATCAAAGTTTTTTGCGCATTTTTCACTTCTGGTTTTTCAAATACAGGCACGCCATTGGCAATACACTCAATCCCGGTTAAGGCAGAACACCCTTGGGAAAACGCACTTAAAATCAGCAAAATACTGATAGCATGCAACTCATGCCCTAAGGGCACAATATTAGTTGGGAACGGCGTAGGCTGCACCGTATGAGTAACTAATTTCCAAATAATCACCCCTATTAATAAAATCACAGCGATGACAAAAGCATAGGTTGGGATGGCAAAAATACTGCCAGATTCTCGGATGCCACGCAAATTAATGGCCGCAATAAAAATAATGGTTAACACACATAAACCAATCGTATGAGGAATCAAGGCAGGAAACGCCGAGGTAACAGCTAATACCCCCGCGGTGATACTCACTGCCACAGTCATGAGATAATCAATTAATAACGCTGCACCGGCTAATAAACTCGCGGTTTGCCCCAGATTTTCTCGCGCCACCGTAAAAGCACCACCGCCATTTGGATACGCTTCTATAGTTTGCCAATAAGAGGCGCCTAAAATAGCGATTAACCCACAAATTGCAATCGCAACGGGTAGGGAAAACGTCATGGCAGCAATGCCACCTAAAACTAATACACGTAAAATTTCTTCCGTACCATAGGCCACAGAAGAGAGCGCATCGGAAGATAACAAAGGTAAGGCTTTAAGTTTGGGTAAGCGCACTTCATCTAACGCTTCAGTTGAGAGAGGTTTGCCAAACAAAAATTCTTTTATTGCAGTAATGGAAACGTTCATATTAATAACTTAAGAAAATAATGGGCGAACATATTCTATGATAGCTGCAAATAAAGCCGCGCAAGGAATGGTGAAAAACCAGGCCCATAAAATTTTTTTCAAAATGCCCCAATTAGTCCCAAAACCCCCTTTAGCGCTACCTACCCCAGTAATGGCACCTGTGACAGTGTGGGTGGTAGAAACAGGAATACCAAAATGATTGGCAATGAATAAAGTCAGCGCAGCGCCCATTGAAGAACAGCCGCCGCTTAAAGGATTTAGTGGGGTAATTTTTTCACCTAAGGTGCGCACAATACGCCAACCTCCACATAAAGTTCCTAAGCCCATGACTAAGTTACACGAAATCACGACCCAAAACGGAATGAAAAAAGTCGGCCCCAGCATCCCCGCAGAAAACATCACAACTGCAATAATACCCATAGTTTTTTGCGCATCATTACCACCATGGCCTAAACTTAACATGGCAGAAGCTAACAATTGAAAATAACGCGAAGCGCGATTAACACCTGCCGAATCGGGCTTAACTAACACTTTAAGAAAAAAGGACATCGCGAGCCAAGCAATTAAAAAACCTAATACCGGCGATAATACAATAGAGACTAATACTTTGCTTAAACCCACATAGTTTAATGAATGCAACCCACCTGCCACTAACGCCGCACCCACTAAGCCACCAATCAAAGCATGTGAGGAACTCGAAGGTAAGCCTAAATACCAGGTAATTAAATTAAACACTATAGCGCCTATTAACGCTGCCATAATCACATAGGTATTAATAATATCGGGTGATACCAAGCCTACACCAACCGTATTGGCAACCTTCAAATGGAAAAATAAAAACGCAATAAAATTAAAGAAAGCGGCCCACAACACCGCAGCCCACGGTTTTAACACACCAGTAGACACGATCGTGGCGATTGAATTAGAAGCATCATGAAAGCCATTGATGAAATCAAATAAAAACGCGATACCAATAACAATATATATGAACGTTAGAGCATGCATCCAGAAATCCTCAAACTAGAGCTTGTTTGTGCGGCAGTATACCCGAACTCGAAACAAGATGACAGCTACCTTTAATTAAAAATCCTAAGTTGGTGGCTATCTAAAATGCGCTATGAAATGGTAAACTAAACCAATGAAAACTGAAATAGACTGTAAAATTTCGCCTTTATTTGATACTTTGAGCAATTATCAAACAACTCATTGCCCAGCAGGCTTTGCTTATCCAGCGGATTATCAAAAAGCTGCTGAATTTATCTACAGTTATCGGGGTAGTGAAGCCACATTTAACGCTTATCGACGCGAAGTAGAACGTTTACTACAATGGTGTAACAACATTGCTCACAAATCTTTAGCTGATATTAAGCGCCAAGATATCGAAAATTATATTTATTTTTGCCAGCGTCCGTTAAATAATTGGATCGGGCTTAAAAAATGCGATCGCTTTATTGATAAAGAAGGGGGACGCATTCCCAATCCAGAATGGCGACCATTCGTTGCGACAGTAAGTAAAGTGCAACATCGGGTAGGAAAAGAACCTACTAGCAAAAATTATGCCTTATCACAAAAAGCCTTACAATCTATTTTTGCCATTTTAGGCAGTTTTTATACCTTTCTCATTCAAGAAGAATATGTCTTCCACAACCCCGTGGCACAAATTCGCCAAAAGAGTAAATTTATTCGTAAACAACAAAATATGGCCCCGATTCGGCGTCTATCTGAATTGCAATGGAGTTATGTGATAGAGACAGTGGAATTACTTGCCGAGCAAGAACCCGATAAACATGAGCGCACTTTATTTATGATGAATGCTTTATATGGCATGTACCTACGGATTTCTGAATTAGCGGCAAGCGCTCGTTGGGAACCGCAAATGGGTCATTTTGCCCGCGACACAGATTGCAACTGGTGGTTTACCACGGTTGGTAAAGGCAATAAACAACGCTTAATTACTGTGAGTGATGCGATGCTAGAAGCCCTAAAACGCTATCGACTCTTTTTAGGCTTGCCGAGTTTACCTGCTCCTGGAGAAACAACACCTTTATTTACTAAAACACGCGGCGCAGGGCCATTAACCAGCACACGCCAAATTCGCAGTATTATTCAAGCATGTTTTGATGCCGCGCTAGCACGCATGCAGAAAGATGGCTTAGGGGAAGATGCAGAACAATTAAAAGCAGCAACCGTGCATTGGCTTAGACATACCGGTATTTCTGATGATGTCAAAACTCGCCCGCGCGAACATGTGCGTGATGACGCAGGCCACAGCTCCAGCGCCATTACTGATAGATACATTGACGTGGAATTACGCGCACGTCATGAATCAGGGAAAAAGAAAGTGATTAAGCCGGAGTGATAAGCTGTGGAACTATCAAAGTAGCTTTTTCTAGCTTATAATGTAGTTTACCTCTATTTCAAATCAACAGGAAAAGCTATGACTGAAATATATCAAGATGTAGTAAGTAATTTGATTCTTGAACAATTACCTTATTTTATTTTTTGGAAAAACGCTGAACTTAATTATCTGGGTTGCAACAAAAACTTCTCTGATTTAGTAAAGTTAAACCATCCTCTCGAAGTCGTTGGAAAAAGTGATTATGATTTACCTTGGGGTAAAGATGAGGCTGACTTTTTCCGAAAAATTGATCAAGAAGTCATGAATAGTCAACAAGTTAGTAATACGGAAGAAATATTGCGTCAAGCTGATGGATTGCATAAAGTCATGCTTGTCAGCAAAGTGCCAATTAAAAATAGTGCTGGAAGTGTAATTGGTGTCTTGGGGATGTCAACCGAAATTACTCAGCAAAAAAAAACCGAACAAGAACTGCGTGAAGCAAAAGACACTGTTTTTAAATTGGCGGCACAAGTCGCGCACGATATTCGCTCACCACTAGTGGCATTAAATATTTTCTTACAAGATATAGATGCTTTGCCTGAAAAACAACGTAATTTGATGCGTAGTGCCACACAACGTATCAATGATATCGCCAATAATTTATTACATCACTATGTACAACAAACCCATTCAAAAGAAGCTCCCCTTGCCGAACCTATTATTACTTTAGTTGATAGCGTACTTTCTGAAAAACGAGTGCAATTTATACAGAGGAATATTCAATTTAAAGAAAATATTGCTAGCAATATGTACGATGCTTTTGTAAAAGTCGATCCAGTGGCTTTTAAACGGGCACTATCTAATCTACTAAATAATGCAGCAGAAGCCATTCGTGACAGTGGCATTGTAGAAGTATCTATTGAACAAAAACAACAACAATTAATCTTAAGCATTAGAGATACTGGTTGTGGTATATCAATCGATAAATTATCTCTCATTACACAAAGTGGTGTGACTTTTGGTAAGCAAGGTGGTTCGGGTTTGGGGCTCACGTATGCTGTGGAAAAAATTAAAGAATGGCAGGGCAATTATACCATTAAATCAACTCTAGGTATTGGTACAACGGTGACGCTTACCTTACCTCTTGCCGAGCCTGCTGCTTGGTTTGCAAGACCGATTTATTTTACTGCACACTCTATTTTGGTTGTCTTAGATGATGACCCTTCTATTCATGAAGTATGGCAAAGCCGTTATAAAGAATTAGTCCTTCATTATCCTACTTTAAAAATTATTAACTTCTATCAGCCAGCTGATTTGATTGAATTTAAGCATGCTAATAAAGATAAATCTTGTTTATATTTTATTGACTATGAATTGATTGGAAAAACACAAACTGGCATTGAGTTAGTCAAGACATTAGATATTGCTAAACAAAGTTACTTAGTCACTAGTCGTTACGAAGATAAAAAAATTCGGCAACAATGTATTGATATCGGCTTGACGATTATACCCAAGCCTTATTCAGCATATATTCCATTTAATTTGATTAAATAAAGCATAGAGAGGGATCAGAGACCAAGCTGATAATTGATAAGCTGTGGAATTACAAATGCACCAATGTGCGTTTGTAATTCCAAAACAGATTTGATTGAGGGACTAAGCGCAGCGTAGCCGCCTAAACACTGTTGGCGGCTACGTCGCTCTCGTTCCTTAAACCGCCCTACTTCTGGATGCCAGCCTGCGCTGGCATGACATTACTTACTAGCACTCTTATAAAACCATCTGCCTAAACCAATTACCATAATAACCGCCAATAATAACGCCAAACTACTTAAATGATCTGGCATGATTTTTAACACATCAGGGTTATCAGTCATGGCAAAGGGAATTGCTAACACCACATCCATCAACGCGGCTCCAGCCACCATTCCACAGGCAATAATCACCCCTGGGCGTTTGGCAATAGCTTGTGCCTCTACTGGGAGTTTACCTTTAGCAATATAACGCTTCACAATTAATGCTATCACGCTGCCAATAAATAAA
>Ga0207024_10242_pt1 | contig 14460 bp, 8 predicted proteins | sample Alteio_BWMinCont_44_FD_153470 | JGI IMG/M metagenome (GOLD analysis project Ga0207024, IMG submission 153470) | Enriched cells from forest soil in Barre Woods Harvard Forest LTER site, Petersham, Massachusetts, United States -... | ecosystem: Environmental > Terrestrial > Soil > Temperate forest >...
GGAGATTTGCGTGTCGACACCGGTTTCGTACCGTGCGCGCGCCAGATCCAGCGCTTTCTTATCCGCTTCGACGGTGTCGTGGTAAAGTTTTTGAAGCGCATCCTGTCCCCGGATTTGGAAAAAGTACATCGCCAAACTGGACTGCTCGAGAAGTGTTTCATTTTCGAGATCGGCGGCGCTAACTTGAGCGTTATATTGCGCGGCGTGGACCGCATTACGCACTCTTCCAAAAAGATCAGGCGCCCAGGAGACGTCCAGCGGAATCGATAAGAACGAGGTGTTCCCGGAGGCTCTTCCCGTTGTGCCAACCGGCAAGTTGGAAGGGGCGTGGGAGACGGTGTAAGATGGGGTTGTTGTAACCGTTGGATAAAACTGAGAGTTCGCTTCCCCAATCAACGCGCGCGCTTCCATGTAGTTTTCAAAGTATTGCTTGATCGTCTGGTTATTGATGTTTAATTGTTCTTCGAGTGCGTTTAATTCCGGATCCCCGAAGATTTCCCACCATTTTCCGCGCAACATAGCGTCTTGGGGGGCGGCTACTTTCCAGCCGGGTGCATCGCTGGACGGCGACTCTTTATAGGCGGCTTGCGGTGGCGGAACCTGCGCCATGACCGAAGAGGCCAGTAGCCCAGAAAGCAAGCAAATCACAATTCCAAAACGGATCTTCATCATCGTGTAGCCTCCTTAAGTGTTTCACGCGTTTTTCCCTGCATGCGCAGACGAATCCGGTCAAAGGTCATGTAGACGACCGGCGTGGTGTACAGCGTCAGCAATTGACTCACAATTAATCCACCCACAATCGAGACCCCCAAAGGCCTTCGAAGCTCGGACCCGATGTTGGTTCCAAGCGCGAGGGGCAGCGCGCCAAACAATGCCGCGAGCGTTGTCATCATAATGGGGCGGAACCGCAAGATACACGCTTCGAAAATCGCATCGGCCGGATCTTTTCCTTTTTCGCGTTCTTCTTTCAAGGCGAAATCGATCATCATGATCGCATTCTTTTTCACGATTCCAATCAAAAGCACAATCCCGATGATCGAGATGACGTTTAAATCTTGCTTAAAGAGCATCAGCGCCAGCATCGCCCCGACACTTGCTGAGGGCAGGGTGGAGATGATCGTCAACGGATGCACCAAGCTTTCATACAAAATTCCAAGAACAATATAGACCGCCAAGAGTGCGGTGATAATAAGGATCGGCTCACTGCCGAGGGATTGCTGGTACGCCTGAAGCGTGCCGGCGAAAAATCCGGAAATTGTCGTGGGCATGCCAAGTTTTTGTTGAAGTTGGCCGATTCTCGCGGTAGCGTCGCTTAAAGAGACGTTCGGATCCAAATTAAACGAAACCGTTACCGAGGGAAACAATCCGGTATGGTTAATCGCCAGCGGAATAGTACCAATCTGACTTTTGGCAATCGAGGCAAGGGGAGTTATCCCGTTTCCGGCCGTATTAAAGTTGACGGTCTTTAACCCGGCGGGAGTTTGCCAGTATTGAGGGGCGACTTCCAGGACAACGTAATATTGGTTCATGGGTTTATAGATGATCGAGGCTTCGGACTGCCCGAATGAATCGTACAGTTCCGAGTCTATCGTGCGCGCGGTCAGACCGAGCCGAGCCGCGGTGACCGGGTCGTACGTAATCCGCGCATCAAGGCCACCGTTTTGCAAATCAGAGTTAACATCTTGAAAACCGGGAAGTCCCAGCATTCCTTTAAAGAGTACCGGCCCCCATTTGTACAGATCCTGCGCATTGTCGGATTGCAGCGTATATTGATAGATCGGCCCGCTGATTCGGGCGCCGATTCGCACGTCTTGCACCGGTTGCAGAAAGACGGAGGCTACTGGAAGTTTATTCAATTTCGATCGGATCCGCGCGACAATTTCGGGGGCGCTGGCCTTGCGCTCTTGCAGGGGCTTAAGCGCAATAAAGACAAAACCGGTGTTCGTGCCTCCGCCTCCGCCGGTGAAAAGCGCTGCGTTCTGTACGCCTGGATCGTGGTCGATCACTTTGCTAATCGCTTGAACCGATCGATTCATCGAGGGAAACGAAGCGTCTTGAGGCCCTTGCAGTCCGCCGGCAATCACGCCGGTGTCTTGAATCGGGAAAAAGCCTTTCGGGATTTTCAGCATGATGATCACGTTCAGCCCAATCATCAGTCCAAGGACGACAAGCATCAGTCCCGGATTTTCGAGAACCCAATGCAGGCTTCGCCGGTATAAAGACAACAGCCAATCGAATCCGCGTTCACTGGCCATGTAGAGGCGGCCATGCTTTTCTTCTTGGTCATCTTTTTTTAGCCAGTGAGCGCACAACATGGGAGTGGCCGAGAGTGAAATCACCAGCGATACCAAGATTGCCGTCGACAGCGTGACGGCAAATTCGCGGAATAGCCGTCCCACGATTCCGGCCATTAACAGCAGCGGGATGAAAACCGCGATGAGCGACATGCTGATCGAAAAAACGGTAAAGCCAATCTCTTTGGCGCCTTTCAGAGCGGCATCAAAGGCTTTCATCCCGCCTTCGATATGCCGCGTGATGTTTTCCATCACCACAATCGCGTCATCGACCACAAATCCGGTCGAAACGGTAAGCGCCATCAACGATAAGTTGTCGATGCTGTAGCCAAAAAGATACATGACCGGAAGTGCGCCTAACAACGAAACCGGAACTGCGATACCGGGAATCAATGTCGCGCGAGCGCTTCGAAGAAAAACAAAGACGACCACAATCACCAACAGGATAGCAATCAGGAGTGTTCGTTCAATGTCGTGTACGGCGGCGCGGATGGTGGTGGTTCGATCGACAATGACGTTAATATCAATCCCTTTCGGAATGGAGGCTTCCATATTGGGGAGTTGGGCGCGGATTCGTTCGATCGTGTCGATGATGTTGGCCCCCGGCTGACGGAAGATCACCAGCACTACGGCGCGTTTTCCATTTAAGTAACCGGCGGCGCGAACGTTTTGCACCGAATCGGTCACTTCCGCTACATCCGATAAATGGACCACGGCCCCATTGTGTGCCCCAATGACGAGCGGTTTGTACTGATAAGCGTGTTCCAGCTGATCATTGGCCAGAATATCAGAGGTCATGGAGCCGTTGATTAATTGACCTTTTGCCTGGTCGGCATTTTGCAGGGTTAAAACCGCTTGCACTTTTGTCATCGAAATTCCATAACTGTGCAATCGATTGGGATCGACATCAACGCGCACGGATGGAAGCGCGCCGCCGCCAAGATTCACCTGTCCAACCCCTTGAATTTGTGAAATTTTTTGCTGGAGAACGGTAGAGGCGACGTCGTACAATTTATCCGGTCCATATTTGTTCGAGGTCAATCCAAGAACGATAATCGGTGAATTAGCGGGATTGACCTTGCGATAGGTCGGGTTCCCCGGGAGGTTGGCGGGCAAATAGGTTCGCGCATTGTTAATGGCCGCTTCCACATCCCGCGCCGCGCCGTCGATGTTGCGGTTCAAATCAAATTGAAGAGAGATCTGAGTATTGCCAAGCGAGCTGGCTGAGGTCATCTCATTGATTCCGGCGATTTGGCCGAATTGGCGTTCCAGCGGGGTGGCCACCGACGACGCCATAATTTCGGCGCTGGCGCCGGGTAGACCGGCGTTCACATTGATCGTCGGGAAATCAACATTGGGAAGCGGCGCCACGGGCAGAACAAAATAGGCCACAATTCCGGCCAGCGCAATGGCGATTGTCAACAGAATCGTACCGACCGGACGCCGAATAAAAAAAGACGAGAAGTTCATCAGTTTGACGCCTTCGGCTTACAAACTTCTGTGCGCTCAGTCATACGATACTTTCGCGTCATTTGCTGAGTTTGTAGCCGAACCGATCGGCCAGCTTGTCAAAAAAGATGTAAATGACCGGTGTCGTGTAAAGGGTAAGCACTTGGCTTAAGATCAGTCCGCCCACCATGCAGATCCCGAGGGGCCTCCGAATTTCGGCGCCGATGCCTCCGCCGAAGGCAAGCGGCAGGCCACCCAAAAGCGCGGCCATGGTGGTCATCATGATTGGGCGGAAGCGAAGGAGACAAGCTTGATAAATCGCATCCGTGGAATTCAATTTCTGCTCCCGCTCGGCGGAGAGCGCGAAGTCCACCATCATAATTCCGTTCTTTTTGACGATTCCCATCAAAAGAATAATGCCGATGATTGCCACGACGTTTAAATCAAGATGAAACAACATCAGCGCCAAAAGCGCGCCGACGCCGGCGGAAGGAAGCGTCGACAAAATGGTAATCGGATGAATGTAACTTTCATAGAGGACGCCGAGGACGATGTAAACTGTCACAAGCGCCGCAAGAATCAAGAGCGGTTCATTGGTGAGCGAATTTTTAAAAGAAGCGGCCGTTCCTTGAAAATCCGCTTGGAGGCTGGCTGGAAAATGGAGATCTTTCTCCACTTTTTCAATGGCCTCCATCGCGCTTCCAAGCGCGGCGTTCGGCGCTAAATTAAACGATACAGTGATCGCGGGGAACTGCCCTTGATGGGCAATGGAAAGCGGTTCTTCGCGTTTTTCCAAGTGCGAGAAAGCGGACAAAGGAACCGCATTGCTGAACGTGGAGCTTTTTACGAGATTGGACGGAGATGTTGTAGAAAGTGCGTTGGTCGGAGATACAAGCATATTTGCCGAGGGAGTCAAGAGCGGTGTTGTGGTCAGTGCATTCGAGCCGGCCGCGGCGGAGGCCGAGGACGCAAACGAAGCGGTTGCTCCGTTGCCGCTTGCCCCCACAGAGGTATTTGCCTGGATGTAAATGTGCTTTAAGAGATCGGGATCTTCCTGAAAAACCGGATCGCTTTCCAAGATGACGTGGTACTGATTGATTTGTGTGTACATCGTATTAATCTGACGCTGACCGAAAGCATCATAAAGCGTGTTATCAATGGTTGAAGGCGCAATTCCGAGACGGGAAGCGGTAATCCGGTCAATGACAACGTACGAGGCAAGTCCGCCGTTCTGTTGATCCGTCGCCACGTCCTCAAGCTGCGGGAGCTTTTTCAACCGATCGACAAAACGGTTTGTCCAATCATTCAATTCATTCGAATTGGAATCTTCAAGCGAAAATTGGTATTGAGTGCGGCTGACGCGATCATCGACAGTGATGTTTTGAACCGGCTGCATGTACACTTCAATCCCTTGAACCTGGCTTAGGTTCGATTTCAACCGGCGGATAACATCAGACGCGCTTATCTTTCGCACGTTTTGCGGTTTTAAATTAATCGAAAGCCTGCCGCTGTTCAAGGTGGTATTGGTTCCATCCGCGCCGATAAACGACGACACGCTTTCTACCGCCGGATCCTGTAAGATGACTTTAGCAAGTTCTTGTTGTTTAAGAGCCATGGCGCTTGAACTGATGGTGGGTGGCGCTTGCGAAATCGCTTGAATTACCCCGGTATCTTGCACCGGGAAAAACCCTTTCGGGATAATCATGTATAAGAAAACGGTTAGAACTAAAGTGCCCACGGCAATCAAGAGTGTTACGCCTTGAAACCGAAGAACAAATTTCAGCGTGCGTCCGTAAAATGCGATCATCTTTTCAAAGAGGCGATCCATCGCCAACTGAAAGCGGCCTTCGTCTTCTTTTTTGATGTGATGCAAAATTCGCGCGCTCATCATCGGGGTGAGGGTCAGTGAAACAATCGCCGAAATGATGATCGTAACCGCCAGCGTGACGGCAAACTCGCGGAAGAGCCTTCCGACAACGTCTCCCATGAACAACAATGGAATCAGCACGGCAATCAGGGATATGGTGAGCGAAATAATCGTGAATCCTATTTGTTCGGCCCCCTTCAAGGCGGCTTGCAACGGGGATTCGCCTTCTTCAACGTACCGGGAAATATTCTCGATCATGACGATCGCATCGTCCACCACAAAACCGGTGGAGATGGTGAGCGCCATCAGCGACAAATTGTCGAGGCTGTAACCGAGAAGGTACATCACCGCCAAGGATCCGATAATGGAAAGCGGCACCGCGACACTGGGAATGATCGTGGCGGAAAAGCTGCGCAAGAAGAGGAAAATGACGAGCACCACCAATGCCACCGTTAACCCCAACTCAAACTCGACATCGCGAATCGAAGCTTGGATCGGAATACTTAAATCGGTCAGCGTGGTAACCGAAATTCCAGCGGGAAGATTTGCTTGAAGTTGAGGAAGCAATTTCTTGATGTTTTTCACGACGTTTATTGTGTTGGCCCCGGGTTGGCGCTGAATGTTCAGAATAACCGCCGGCGTTGAGTTCATCCAGGCGGCGAGTTTGTTGTTTTCGACGCCGTTTTTGATGCGCGCAATGTCGGTTAGCATCACCGGCGCGCCATTTCTGTAGGCAGCGACAACCTTGGTGTAATCCTGGCTGCTGACAAGTTGATCGTTCGCGTCGATCTGATAGTCTTGCCGCGGTCCGTCAAAGTTGCCTTTCGCGGCATTGACGCTGGCCTCCGTAAGCGTGGTTCGCAGATCCTCCATGTTGATTCCATAAGAGGACATCGCCAGCGGATTGGCCTGAATGCGGACCGCCGGTTTCTGTCCGCCGCTGATGCTGACCAAGCCGACGCCGGTCAGCTGAGAAATTTTTGGCGCGAAACGCGTGTCGATGAGATCTTCCACTTGAGGCAGTGGCAGAGAATTCGAGGTGATCGCTAGCGTCAAAATTGGCGCATCCGCCGGGTTTGTTTTACTGTAAGTCGGAGGCGCGGGAAGATTAGACGGCAAGAAGCTTTGAGCCGCATTGATGGCGGACTGCACTTCTTCCTCGGCGACGTCGAGGCTCAGCGTGAGAGAAAACTGTAACACAATGACCGAAGCCCCCCCCGAACTGGTTGACGTCATCTGGGTCAACCCTTGAAGCTGTCCAAACTGCCGCTCTAAGGGGGCTGTCACGGTGGTGGCGACGACATCCGGACTGGCTCCCGGATAAAACGTGAAAACTTGAATCGTCGGGTAGTCGACTTGAGGCAACGCGGAGACCGGCAATTGAAAATACGACACAATCCCGACTAAAAGAATCGCAGCCATCAAGAGCGAGGTTGCTATCGGCCTTAAAATGAATAGGCGGGAAGGGCTCATCAGCTTGACGCTCGCGTCATGTCCTTAGGGACCGCTTGGGGGTTTCGGTTGTGCAATCATGACGGCGGCATTATCCCTCAGTTTATCAAAACTGCTGTCCGCCACAATTTCACCCGGAGTAATGCCTTGGACCTCGGTTGAGTTACCCTCGGTAACTCCGGCTTTGATGTTTCGCATATGCGCGGTATTATTCTCGATGACATACACAAACGCGTCTTTGCCATTATGTTGAACGGCGGAGGAGGGCAACACGGTGACGCCAACCAAAGTTTTGATTAAAAGCCGTGCATTGACAAATTCGTTGGGGAAGAGACGTTCATTTTCATTGCTGAAAATCGCGCGGGCTTTCACGGTTCCTGTCGTGGTGTCGATTTGGTTATCTAAGGTCAACAACCGGCCGCTTGCAATTTTTTTCTCTGCCGTGCGATCAAACGCATCGACCGGGGGATTACGATGCTGATTGACGCTGGCTTGAACCATTCCAAGGCTGTCTTCCGGAACGATGAAAATGACGGTGATTGGTTGTAGCTCTGTGATCACTGCAAGCGTTGTGCCGGCATTGGCTTGGACCACATTGCCGGGGTCGATTAATCGCAAACCGATTCGGCCGGAGATAGGGGCGGTGATATGACAATATTCAACCTGGACCTTATCATAAGCGACGGTTCCGCGATCGCTTTTCACGGCCCCTTCGTTCTGCATCACAAGCTTTTCCTGGTCTTCCAGCTGTTGCCTTGCAATGGCGTTGCGTTTCCAAGCCGTGCGATAACGTTCAAGATCCATTTGCGCTTGTGCTAATACGCCTTCGTCTTTCATCAGCGTCCCTTCATCTTTCAAAAGGGTGGCCTGGTAGGGACGCGCGTCAATGTCGATCAAGGGTGCGCCCTTTTGGACCACATCGCCTTCCTTATAATGAACGGCCACGATGATCCCATTGACCTGGCTGGTAATTGACGAGGTATGGACTGGAGTGACCGTCCCGATGGCGTCAAGATAAACGGGAAGGTTTGCTGTTTTTGCGGTTGCGGTGGTCACCGCAATCGGCCCCAGGGTTCTGCCTTTTCTACCGGCGGTTGTTGCATCATGACGGCGCAAAAGAAAGATGAATGCAAAGGCAAACGGAATGAGGACTGCTACCCATATCATCAGTCTCTTACGACGAGAGTGTGTGGAAACGCTCATATCTCCTAGTTATTCTTCTTTCAAATTAGTTTGCGAATGATGTCGTCCGGATTATCCGCAGACAAGATATTTTCGAATTCAATCGATGAGACACCTCTCAACTCAATAAAGTTGGAATCCTCTTCTGATGAATTTAGCGATGATGTCCACCTCCGCCGTGACCGCCATGAAAACCGCCGCCGCCGCCATGAAAGCCACTGCCACGAGAACCTGCGAAATGCGATCCTTCACGATGGAATCCCCGGCCATATCCAAAGCCAAAGTTAGCATATCCATAGGGATAGCCATACCCATATCCATAATAAGGGTAATCATTGTAGGAACTGTAATCCGGATAAGCATACGTTGGAGCCGCTTGGGCATAAAGTGGGGTGACCACCTGCGCATACCAAGCACCATTTGCCGCATAGGCATTGATTGAAACAGGCGATCCATACGTCAATGGGGCGTTCATTTGAGTCTGATTTGTAAGATACACGACTTGCATGGCTCCATTTGGAAGTTGTAAAACGATTCTTCCCGGCGGAGAATTAACAACAGTTCCTTGTAAAACCTGCACGCTTGGGGCTGCGGGCACCTCATAACCTGGACCGGCTCCGATCGGAATAGCCACTCCGATTCTCACTGCGGAAAAGGAAAGTCCAGGAATGCCTAAGACGCATGCCATAACCAAAAGCACCATCATCTTTCTCATAAACATCACCTCTATTCCATTAGACAGCCCTAACGAGCGGAAGTTGACCGCGAGCGCTATGATTAAGGTAATTTTTTTGCAATTTCATTAACTTTTGCCAAGATTTCATTGACCGTGTCCTTAAGCACGGCAACATCGGTTTTGAGGACTGCGACATCAGTTTTAAGCACAGCAACATCAGTTTTGAGGACTCCGACATCGGTCTTCAGTTCGCTAACATCAGTTTTGAGCACACTAACATCGCTTTTCAACCCCGGAATCTCACTGACGGCTTCTTCCAACCGGCGTAATGTCAAGTTCGTGAAAGCTTGCTCTTGTTGCAGTCCTAGAATGGCGTTGACCGTCCAATCCGCATGAGTTAACATGAAACTTTTAAATTCGATGAACTCCTTAATGAGCCAATCGAGTTTTTCCGTGGTGTTCTTTGCATTCATGGCCAGTTTGATGATTTTACCCTCCGCTTCACCTTTAAAGGCGTCAAAATCGCGACGATGAACAAATCGTCGAATCACTTTGCATCACCTCCTTTCTTCCAATGCATTGAAATTATCCTTGTGGAAAAAAGTATAACAAACGGGGTGTCAAAAAAATGTCAAATTTTGAAGTTTTTACGTTAATGAATTGTTAATTTTGGAAATGGAAAGGTAGGCAGGGCTTGAAAAATAAAATTTAGGGTGCTGGCGATTTTACTGCCGGCGCTGTCGGCCTGCAGTTTTTCCCGTACTCCGGCCCGATTTCCCCTATCGGAAGGCGTTAAGCCGTGGGTTCGCGAAGCCCAGTTTCTACAGTCCAAACAGAAGGAGAATGATGGCATGGAAACGGCGTCACGATTGCAGCGAATACCGCCTTATCTTTTCGCGCAGATCGACAAAATAAGAGAAGAAGAAGAGAAAAAGGGCAAAAAGATATACAGTTTGGCGATTGGCGATCCGGTGGAAGGAACGCCGCCTGAACTGATTCAGGTTTTGGCCGAAGCAGCCAAAAAGCCTGAAAATCATCGTTATCCGCCGTATGCCGGCACAAAAGCATTTCGCACCGCTGTTTCCGAGTGGTACAAAACGCGATTCAATGTGCAGCTTGATCCCGACAAAGAAGTCTTGACGCTGATCGGCTCCAAAGAGGGGATTGCGCATATTTTTTTGGCGTTTGTCGGTCCGGGCGATGTCGCGCTGATTCCAGATCCCGGCTATCCGGTTTACAAAACCGCGGTCTTCTTGGCTGACGGCGAACCGTATCATTTTCCGCTTTACGAGAAAAACGGTTTTTTGCCGGAGCTTGGAAAAATTCCGGATGAAATTGCGCGAAGAGCGAAAATCCTTTTCCTCGGGTATCCCAATAATCCAACGGCTGCGATTGCACCTAAAGAATTTTTGAAAGAGGCGGTTGATTTTTGCAAGAAGTATGACATCTTACTGGGTTACGATAATGCTTACTCCGACGTGACCTTTGACGGCTATGTTGCGCCGAGCATCCTTGAAATCCCGGGCGCGAAAGACATTGCAATCGAGTTTAACAGTTTGTCAAAACCGTACAACATGACCGGATGGCGGCTTGGGTATGCGGTCGGAAACGCGAAAGCCATCGAGGCCCTCGGAACCGTCAAAAACAACATCGACTCAAGCGTTTTTCCCGCGGTGCAAGAAACTGGAATCTATGCGCTAAAACACGGTGTTCCCTGGATCAAAAAATTGAACGAAATTTACGTGAAGCGGCGTGATCTTCTGGTCGGCACGTTGAACCGGCTTGGGTGGAAAGTGGAGCCGCCGAAAGGGACATTTTACCTCTGGGTGAAAGTGCCGAAAGGCTACACCTCATCCGACTTCGTTTCGTTTCTCTTGAAAGAAGCGGGCGTGTTGACGGCGCCCGGTTCAGGATACGGAGAATACGGTGAAGGCTATATCCGGTTTTCGATTACGGTGAAAGACGACGTGTTGAACGAAGCGTGCCGCCGCATTGAAGACGCCTGCAAATCAAAAAGTCTTGCTCCGGCATAATCCATGGCAAAAGGACTGATTGGCACGTCGGGGTGGACGTATCGCAGCTGGGTCGGATCGTTTTATCCCGACACGCTAAAAGCCAGCGATCTGCTTCCTTACTATTCACATCGTTTTAATACCACGGAAATCAACACGACTTTTTATCGATTTCCCTCTCTGGCCTTGGTGAAGGGTTGGGATAGAAAGTCGCCTCCCGGATTTGTTTTCAGCGTCAAAGCGCCGCGCTATTTCACCCATTTGAAAAAATTAAATGTCGGTGACGAGGTCTTTAGAAAACGGTTTTCTGATTTTCTTGAACGTTTAACGCCGCTGGAAGGAAAACTGGGTCCCATTTTATTTCAACTGCCTCCCAATTTTTCGAAGAAGCTGGATGTTCTCTCCGCGTTTCTGGCTTTTCTTCCCACCTCTTTTTCTTATGTCATCGAATTTCGTCACGCGGAATGGTTTGATGAAAAAGTTTACGATCTCTTAAGAAAACGCGGTGTCGGGATGACGATTGTCAGCGCCCCTGGAATCCCTTATATTCCGATGGCGACGTCGCGGTTTGCTTATTTCCGTTTACACGGCGCCGCGAGCTGGTATAATTATCACTACAGTTATGATGAGCTTAAAGATGTTGCGATGAAAATGATTGAGTTGGGGCAATCGCCTTCCGTCAAAGAGATCTATGTCTATTTTGATAATGATGCGGAAGGGTTTGCCGTAGAGAATGCTAAAACACTTTCGGAAATTTTTGGAACGCTTTCAACCCCGGGCATGAATAAAGAGCGCTTGAGATGATTGGCGCGGTCATTATCGCCACCGATTCCGCTTCTGGCGGAAATGGCAACGGACATGGCGGCGGCAAGCAGCTGGCTTTAATTTCGCCCACATACGTGTTGGAATCGGCGATCAAGCCCTTTTTAAAAGTGTCGTTAAAGCCCGTTATTTTGGTTTTAGGGAAAGATTATCATCGGATCTTAAACGTGTTAAAGACGCCGCGTGAAGTGAAAGTGGTGATTCACCGCCGTCCGGAACGGGGATTTCCGTCGGCTGTTTCGGTAGGACTGCAGTCGCTTCCTAGCGAAATAGAGGGGGCTGTTATTGCGCGCGGCGATCATGTGCTGGAATCAAGAACGTTGGAAAAATTAATCCGGTACTTTGAGGAAGAAAGCGCCAAATCCCGCGGAGGGCGAAAAATCGTGGTTCCATTGTATCATGGCAAACGGGGATTCCCGTGGGTCATTGCAACAAGCTTAAAAAAAGAAATCAGTCGTTTTGAGGAAGACTTGACCTTGGGCTCTTTTTTGAAGGCGTATAAAAAAGAAGTCCTAACCGTTCCGGTCGAAGGACTGGAAACTTAACAAGGAGTGAAGAATGCCTGATCGTCCCCAAAGTGCGGACAACCTGGTCCCGAAAATCCCTGAAGTTCGTCCGTTGGTTTTGGAGGCTGGAAGCGCGCTGACCAAAGAATTAAAGGAGAGCGCTTTTACCGATCGAATCGCCCGCCTTCGCGAAAAAATTGTCCTTTCGTTAGGCATTGTTTTTCCGAGTGTCAACTTGCAGGAAAACCGGACACTTCTCCCTCATGAGTTTGTCATTAAGGTTCGCGAAGTGGAAGCCAATCGTTCCAAAGTGGAAGGCACTCACGCGGGCGTATGGCTGGAGTCGCAGCTTTCGGAGACCATTAAGCGTTACGCTGTTGAGTTCCTAGGGGCCAATGAGGTTTCGGCCCTAGTCGAAAATTTGGCGGTTCGTGAGCCTGAACTTGTCGCGGCGGTTTATCCGGCCATCTTAAATCTTCAAGATATTCGAAGAATTTTGCAGAACCTGGTGGAAGAAGGAGTGCCGATTCGCGATTTACCCAAAATTTTTGAGGCCCTCCGCGACTACAGCGCCTACTCACGGGAGCCCGAAGTTTTAACCGAATATGTCCGCCATGCATTGGCGCGCGTGATTGGCAGTTTATATCATTGCAACTTTGTCATAAAAGCGTATGTTCTTGAGCAAAATGTCGAGCAGTTAATTGCGGGCGCCATCCGTTGGGACGAAGGTGCGTTTTTAGATTTAAACCCGGAGACGGGGGAGAAGTTGTTGCACGCGCTTAATAAAAAATTTCGCGGCTCTTCAAAAAAATTAAAATCTCCTCCCGTTCTTATTGTTTCTCCTGAAATCCGGCGTTTTGTGAAGTTGCTGATGGAGCGTTTAGCGCCCGAAATCCCTGTCTTGTCGGGAAATGAAATTTCCGCCGAGTATCGCGTGGAACTTCTCGGTGAAATATCGCTGGATAACACCCCGCAATTTATCAAAAAGATTTTTTCGAAATTCCGGAAGAAAAAAACCGAATCGTTTCCGGGCGATAATCTGCAAAAGACGCTTTTGATCTTGAATCTTTTGGGATCCGCGGGAACCCAAATCAGCCAATATCTCCATCATGCGGATCGCGAAGCACTGCGGGCCCGCGGAATGGCGGCTCCGGTTCCCTCGATGGGAAAAGATAAAGTTGTTGAGGAGTTTCTCTCGTATATCCCCCTTGAAAAAAATGTGAAAAATGTCGATGATCTCAACCGGTTAAGCCAGGAAGATCCAGCGATGATTGCAGTCCTTTTAAAGAAGAATTGGCTGGACGGATTTTTGCCCGAGGATGAGCGTGGCCTTGCTGAACCGTCTTTAAATTCGACGGGAAGATTGGAAACGAATGAAAAGGAAAAAGCCGCTATTTTTATCTCCGGCGCCGCCCGATGGGTTCAGGATGAAGTTTATCGCTGGCTTTCCGTTGATGAATTACGCGATTTGGGATTGGGAATGGTTCAATTTCCATTTATCAGCGCTTTGGGAAAACGCAAAGCTTGGGATGAATCGGAGTCGACCTTTTTCAAAGAAGAAGGATGGGATCCAGAAACGTTATCACGGTTTTTGCAAGCCTCACTCACCGGAAAGTTAGAAGAATTCAAAAAACGTCCCTTTCGCAGAAGCCAAAAGCTAGCTATTTTGCTCTTTTCATTACCCGAAAAAACATCGGGAGCCATTGGAAAAGAAGTGTTCGCCAATTTACCCAAAGCGGGGCTTCAGCGCGTTCTCACTGAAATGACACAATGGCGGGATCAGCTTCCCTCCGAAGTGCGGTTCTTAGTCGTCTCCGACTTTTTATCGTTTGTGTCCAACGCGAAACAATCCGATTTCTTTTTCTCGGAGAATCTCTTGTGCGCCGAAGTGGAACGGACCATTCACCGCGATCTCGAGGGCGTGCTGAAGGTCTTGCGCAGTTTATGGTTTTCGCCCAAAGACGCAAGTTTTATCTTCCAAACTATGGCGGCGGAAAATCCCCGGTACTTCGCAAAGCTCATCTTGTCCTATTACTTCTTAAACTCGAAAGAGCCGCCCATGTCCTCCCGAAAAAAATTAGGGTTTTTTATGAAAAGCGTTCAGCCTGAATTTGAGGATCAGTTGATCCGTGAGTTTTCGGAAGAAGAAAAGAAACTGATCTTTGCCGAGGCTCCTTCTAAAGCGCTGCGTGAAAAGCTC
>Ga0207024_10244_pt1 | contig 14435 bp, 12 predicted proteins | sample Alteio_BWMinCont_44_FD_153470 | JGI IMG/M metagenome (GOLD analysis project Ga0207024, IMG submission 153470) | Enriched cells from forest soil in Barre Woods Harvard Forest LTER site, Petersham, Massachusetts, United States -... | ecosystem: Environmental > Terrestrial > Soil > Temperate forest >...
ATTCAAGTTTTGGATTCGATAGATACTACAATCCGTTTTTCTGCTTATATTCTGGTCTTGGCGCAGCCTTTCTAGCCGTAATGCCTCATTTAGGTACGCTATAGGGTTTGTTTATGCATTGTTTATCTCCGCCGTTCTATCCTCGTTGATAGGAAAATCTGAGCCTCACACTAGGGGAATATGTTTTCCGGACCGCAATCGTACGTCTTCATTTCGAGAGAACGCATGACTAAGATTCGGGCACGTATCTTGGTAGTGGACGACGACTCCCAAATACGCCGCGTGATGCGAACTACCCTTGAGGCGCAAGGATACGAAGTCGAAGAAGCTGGCAGTGGCGAAAGAGCCCTCGACCTTCTGGGCGCGTCTAAACACGATTTGATCCTTCTGGATATTAATCTTCCCGGCAAGACGGGCATCGAAACGTGCAGGGAGATTCGTACCACCGCGAATGTGCCCATTATCATGCTGACGGTTCGCGAAGCCTCTTCGGATAAGATCGAGGCGCTCGACGCGGGAGCCCAGGATTACGTAACCAAGCCATTCACCATGGGAGAAATGCTGGCGCGCATTCGTTCGGTTCTTCGAAGATCGGCTTCGCCCTCGCAACCTCACATTTCGCGTCTACAACTCGACGATGTGGAGATCAATTTTGAGGCTCGGCGGGTCATTGTTTCCGGCAAGCAGGTTCGGCTTACGGCCAAGGAATTCGATTTGCTCTTATATCTCGCTACCAATGCCAATAGAACGATTTCGCACCGGGAATTATTGCGGGAAGTGTGGGGCGCGGAGCATTTGGACGAAAGGAAATACCTGCGTGTGTTTATTAACCGATTGCGCAAGAAAATTGAAACAACTCCGCACGATCCTAAGTTCCTGATGACAGAGCCGTTCATCGGCTACCGTTTGCAAACACCCCAGTAAATTCCTTGTTTTGTTTACCATTGTTGACTTCGATTGTACGGATTGTTTATGCCTCGTTTAGCTTGACGGATTTACTGTCGTCTGGACGATGCGTGAATGGCGAGCATTGGCTTCCGACAAATCGAGCAAGAGGTTCGAGGGCCAAAACAAGAACGCAATTCGCGACATCCCAAAATGGGGCGAACACCCCAAAGGAGAAACCATGACTCACAAGATGAAGATTTCGTTGTTTCTGCTTGCAGGCGTTCTCGCATTAGTACCAATGCTGGCAGCTCAGTCCTCCGTACGAGCTGACGCGAACACCGTCAGTATCAAAGGGCGAGTGAGCTGTTCGAAATTCGGTACTGGTACGGTATCTGCCAGTAAAGGCAGGAGTATCGCCCAGATCATCCAATATTGCGTTAACTTCCAGAACGGCGTTTACACGGTCGTCTCCGGAAACCATATTTACGGCCTAGCAGGAGATACCAAATTGCTCGCAAAAATGTCTGGCCAGACGGTGACAGTCGCTGGACGCGTGGTCCCAGAATCAACCGATGTCGCCACGTATGCATACATGGGCACAGTGGCAGTTACTGAAGTGGTCCCAGCCAAAGAATAAGCGATGTGGAGCATTTCAACGCGTTTCAGCCGAGGCGTTCTCCGCGATGAGAGCGCACGACTGAATCGCGGTGACATAGAATGGTTCCTCGCTTAGTTGTACCCCCCGCCCAGGATTTTTCAATTGGTTTATGCGATTTCTCTTCCAACGCACCCCGTTTTTTCCCTTGCAGTTCCCAAATTGAAATTTGGCAACATTTTGCGTGTTGACCGATCTCAATCAGCAAATTGGTTGGCCAGTTTTAGCAACAGCTTGATTGCCGCTTCGCGAAAAACGATTCCACGCAACTTATGAGAGGTATTTATTTCTGTTTATCCGCGTTGTACGGATTATTTATGCCTCTTTTAGACATTGTGACTAACGTGGAGGCATGAACGAATACAGTGAACCAGCGCTGCACATTACGGAATTGGGTGGCGAGCTTGGAATTTCCGGATCGCAATCATCGGATCCCAGGCTTTGTGTGACTGTAATTTCGACGACGGCTGAAGGTACAACGGCCGCGCTGAAGGCTGCCACGGCTCTTGCCAAGGATCTGGCCGCAAAAATTGTTCTTCTGAATGTAGAAGTCGTTCCTCCCCGCTTCCAATTGAACGCGCCACGCGTAGCACTGGATTTGACGCTTAAACAGCAACGGTCGCTGTTGCTCCGATCGAGCGCGAAAGACGAACACGTGGCGATTCGGATTTGCCTATGCCGCGATCGCGACCAATGTTTACTGCATGTTTTGCGCAGGCGTGCTCTGGTTGTAATCGGCGGCAGGAGGCGTTGGTGGTCTCGCGGCGAGGAAAAATTGGAACACGCGTTGCGCCGTCTAGGTCACCACGTCATTTTCATTGATATTGAACGAGAGAAGGAATTGCTATCGCAAGTCACCCTTTCCTCTTCTTCCGATCGAAGCGCCGGAGGCTCACTGCACAACCAATCAGCCGATATGGATTCATTTTTCGGGCGCGGGGAATTGCGATGAAGTGATTTTCTGAAATTCAGTGTTTTACAAACAAGGTGCTCCAAAACACGGCTCATGGAAACGGCCCGCAGCAGCGTTTTTGTTCGCATATACAAACTGTTGATGTCTGGGAATCAAAGTTTCAATCAATCTCTTTATGTGCTGTTGACCCGCACTTCTCTAGCTTGCGTACCGAAGTTCATTTCTTAAGGAAGGTGTCCATGAAGCGCAATACGGTTTGTAAACAAATATTTATGGGTGGGGTCGCACTCCCGGCCTTGGCATTCCTGCTGGGTATTCCGGCGTACGCCCAAAGATCCGCAGGCATGCCTCCCCCTGGTATGGAAGAGGGCGGGAGTCCATTTTCCGGCGGCAGTCACGGACCAACCACGTTTGGGGGAAGAGGAACACCCCAGGAAACGCCGGCGGTTTCCAGCTTTCCCGGCGAAATCCAAGGTGTCACTCGATACCCTAGCGGGTTGCCCATGCCGGGAGCGATGGTCGCCATTCTCAACCCGGACGCAGATATTGATCGAACCATGGTCAGCGGGAGCGATGGGACCTTCGCGTTTAAGAATCTTAAGGCCGGCGAATACCAGGTGACGGCTACAAAGGATGGGTTCGCGCTCTCCCAAATAACCAAAGTTGAATTAGCGTATGGAAAAATCGCATCCGTGGATGTACCTCTCGGCGCAAGTCTGGCCGCTTCTTCGAGCAACAACAACACTCCGGGATTTCTAAGGACCCACAATCGAACCGGCTACCGTCTGGAAACAGCGAGTCTGCGCACTACGTTGGCAGAGCCGATAGCTGACGAGCCTGCCTCCGCGACCACGGAATCCACCAAACCAGCCGTCAGCGCTGCCAGTGAACCGATACCCGCAGCAGTCGCCGAAGAACTGGACGCCATGCGGCGGCGCATCGATGAACTCGAGGCGGCATTGAAGTCTCGCGGAGAAACGGCACCAGCGGTAGAAACTCCGGCTGTGGCTCCCGCGGCAACCCCGGCAGCGACGGCCGCTCCACAAGATCAAGCCGCTCCACCCGTCAAACTACTCCCGGGACAATTTCTTTCCACGGCTGGCACCGCTACCTATTACAAGGGCGACACAGACATGCCCACACATCCCGCCGGCTGGGATCCATTCTCCTACGCGGACTATACGTGGATGAACGCCAATGGCCGTCAACACGACAGCCCGTGGTCTACAAAATATTTCACTCCTGAATTCAGAGCTGACGTTAACTACATAGATGATTTCAACCATCCGAAAGACAACACGATGGGCGGATCAACAGAAAGTTTCCGATCCAACGAATGGCAATTGGAACAGTTGAGTCTCGGCGGCGACATTCGCATCGGCCACGTTCGCGGCAGGCTCTTGACCATGTTCGGATTGTTTGCCACCACCACGCCGCGAAATGACCCCAGCACCGCGCGCGGACAGTGGGATCTCCGCAACGCGTACCGCTACATTTCAGAAGGGTGGGGCGGGTACAGTTTTGACAATGTTGGGCATGGGCTGAACATTGACGCTGGAATCTTCGTGTCCTATATCGGCCTATTCAGTTATTACAACTTTGACAACTGGGCTTATCAACCTTCTTTCGTTTCGTCCAACACGCCATGGTTCTTCAACGGATTGCGCATTCAGTATTATCCGACCGCCAAACTGAAAATTGAACCCTGGATCATCAATGGCTGGCAATCCTATGCCAGAACCAATAGTAAACCTGGACTCGGTGGCCAGATCCTTTGGCGGCCGACGCCGTACCTGTCCCTGGTTTTCAATAACTACGGAATGGGCACGGATGACCTGGGTGCTCCCGGCCGCTCACGTATCCACACGGACGACAGCGTCGAGATCAGAGAGTACAACCAACCCGATAAATTTCTAGACATGATGGCCATTGCACTCACGGGCGACCTTGGATGCGAATACGGGGGCGGCCTGAATTGCTTCAGCGACAAGAACGGAGGCACCAAGCAGGCCTTTCTGGGATGGATGGCCTACCAGCGCTTCCAATTCCATCATGACCTTTACGGCATGACTCTTGGTGGCGGCCAGATGAGCAACCCCGGCCGCTACCTGACGTTGGCGTTACCGATCAATGGCGCGGATGCGATTTCCGGCTCGCCCTATTTCACGGGGAATCCCGGCGACAAATACCACGCCTACGATGCCACCGCAACCTTCGACTACATGCCTTCCCAGTGGTTGACCTTCCGGGCGGAGATGGGCTACCGCCATTCGGATGTTCCCTACTGGTCAGGCCGAGGGGGCATCACGCCGCCTGGCGGAAATACCGGAACTCCCGCAAGTTACATTTGCACCAACGGAAGCTCCTCCGTGGCATCCAGCTTTGCTCCATCGGGGAATGGTTACGCTGCGGACGCTGCTGGTGTTGCGGCGAGTTGCGCTGGAACGGCGTTCCCAAATGCATGGGCGCCGGATCTTCGCAAGAGCCAGATCAACGCAACCCTCGCAATCATGACGAGGTTCTAATGCAACTTAATAGTGATCTTACAAAGAATGCGAAGTATTGCGATTCGATGTTGGGTCAAGACTTGGGCGGGCTCAACGCTTCACGCGAAGCGTTCGACGAAATAGCGGGGCTCGCTCCCGAACTAACGAAGTTGCGGCACTCGGAATTGACAGCAGATTTTTCGCCGTCAATTCTCGTGGGAGTGGGGGTCGCTATGCGGCCCCTGCTCACGCCGGTTCCTACCGGAGAAAGAGTCTGGGTCCGTGACCAAATTTTACGCCGCATGGTTCAAGTGGACCGCGCAACCCGCACAGTGGAAATCGAGAGGGGCCGCGAAACGGAGAGGCCAGGAAATATGTACACCATTGCACTGATTCTCGGCGCTCTTGATCTGCTTCGTTGGATGTTCCGCCAAGCAACCTGCGTAATGAATGCCTGGCTGCGCCGAATGGAAATGGGGAGCGCAAGTTTCGCGGAAAAAAAATAACTTCGATGCAATCCAATTCACATCCCGGATCAAAGGTCGCGCAGGCCGTTGTGGTTTTTCTTTTGCTATTCACTTGCGCGTGGTCCCTGAGCGCCCGGAGCAAGGTTCCGGCAGGGCCATATAGGTTAGACGAGACTTCCCGTAAATCCATTCAGGTCCCGGCCTTGACTCCGGGCGTTGAACAGCAATTGGCCGTGATCGCCCCTTTGAAAATTACCCGCGCCGTGATGAATTTTGGCGACGATCACAGTTTGGCCGTTACCACGTCCGTCGAGCAGAACATTTCCGGAATTGTGCACTATTCGGTTCAGTTGCAGCTCGACTCCGGCGCGCCAGAGTTTTTTGTAGTGGCCGCGCCCTCGGGCGGCCTGCAAGTGGAATTGCAGGACATGACGGGCGACAACGTCGCAAATGATTTGTTGCTTCGACCGGCATTCTTGGATCAGCTTCCCACCGTACTGGTCAACGACGGCCAGGACCATTTTACCGTCGCGATTTCGGCCGGTGATCCTGCTTCTATTTCTTGCCGTCAGTCAATGGACTCCGGAGGAAGCGAGAGCCGTGGCACGATTGGATTGATGTCTTCTGGTTTTCGTGCCGGCGGGCTTCGGCATGACGATGAACTGTTTCCGCAACAAAGAGAAATATCTTTTGCCTCCGTTAGCCAGTTTTTCGCGAGAGAATCAGAACAATCATCCAGTTCCGGAAGAGCACCGCCCCTTCGTGAAATCTAGTTTTAGCCCAATTGAAAAATAGCAATCGCAGCAGGTTTGTTTGACAGGCGAGATGTCCTGCGGCTGCCGAAGGCGAATCTGCGCAAATTCAAGGTACTAGCATGAATTATTTATCACGGCAGAATGGAGTCTAGGCTGATGAAAAGCAAAATTGTGAGAATATTCCCTCTTTTCATTTCGCTCACGTGCGTGGCGTCGCTGGGCGGATGCGGTACGGTAAAAGGAGATCCGCAGGCCGAAGCGCCGCCGCCGGCCAACGTGATTGCGGGCGTGGACGTCACCTCCTTCGCGGTGGAGCATCCGGAGCAGTATCCGATCGTCACCGCGGCCCAATATTCGGCCCCATCGGAGTTAGTCGCCAACGGAATCGTCTTTCCGGATATCTCTAAAACGGTGCCGGTAATTACTCTGGCCTCGGGTCGCGTGGTGGATATTCGCGCTCGCCTCGGCGACACGGTGCAAAAAGACCAGGTCTTGCTGCGCGTTCGCAGCGACGACGTTGCGGGCGGATTCGACTCCTACCGCAAGGCTATCTCCGACGAACTTCTGGCGCGAAAGACGCTGAATCGAACCAAGGATTTGTTTGAACACGGCGCCATGGCTGAGCAAGACCTGGAGGCCGCGCAGAACAGCGAAGACGACGCCAAAACCACCCTTGAGACCGCCACCGAACATCTTCGGCTCCTCGGCAACGATCCCGACAAACCCAACGGCGTCGTGGACATCCTGGCGCCCGTTACGGGCGTGATCACCGATCAGGAAGTGACCATTGCAGCGAGCGTGCAGTCCTACTCTTCGCCGAACCCATTCACGATTTCGGATTTGACCACTGTGTGGATCGTCTGCGACGTCTTCGAAAACGATATGGCCAATGTGCGTCTGGGCGAGCCCGCCGACATCAAACTGTCCGCCTATCCGGACAAGGTGATCAAAGGAAAGATCAGCAACATCGGATCCATACTCGATCCAAATATCCGCACCGCCAAGGTTCGTATTGAAGTGCCTAACCCGGGGCAGATGATGCGGCCGGGCATGTTCGCCACGGCCACGCTTTTTAGCGGCGAAAAGCATGCCTACACATCCGTCCCGTCGTCCGCAATCCTGCACTTGCACGATCGCGACTGGGTCTTCATTCCCGCGCAAGGAAAATTCCGCCGGACCCAGGTTACCGGGGGCGCTCAGTTGCCGAACAACATGCAAGAAATTCTAACCGGGCTGCAGCCGGGTCAGCAGGTGGTGTCCAATGCGGGCACTCTGGAAAATGCGATTGACAATGAGTAGCGCGGACCTCGGAGGCCTAAGGAAAAATCGATGATACGCAGACTCGTAGAATTCGCGCTGAATAACCGGTTCGTAGTGATCGTCACAGCCATCCTGGTGACCCTGGCCGGGATGCTGTCCTTCCACAACATGCCGGTCGAGGCCTATCCCGATATCGCCGATAATTATGTGACGATCATCTCCCAATGGCCCGGGCGCTCCGCCGAGGAAGTTGAGCAGCAAGTCACCATTCCCATCGAAATTCAGGTAAACGGAATTCCGCACCTTTCGGTGATGCGATCCGAGTCCCTCTTCGGCCTATCGTTCATGACTCTGGTCTTTGACGATGCGTCCGTGAACGATTGGAACCGCCAAAAAGTTCTCGAAAGACTCACCCTGGTTTCCATGCCTCCCGGCGTGCAACCGCAAATCGGAACGGATTGGAGCCTGACGGGTCAAATTTATTGGTACACGCTGCGAAGCACCAATCCTAGGTACGACCTGATGGACCAACGGTCCATCGAAGATTGGGTCCTGCTGAAGGAATTCAAGTCCGTGAAGGATGTTGTGGACGTATCCGATTTCGGCGGCACGGCTCGTGAGTATCAGGTGCGAATAGACCCCAACAAGCTGGTCTCCTACGGATTGAGCATTGGTCAGGTGGAGCAGCAGCTCACCATTAACAATATTAATGCCGGTGGCAGTTTCGTGGAGACCGGCCTGCAACAGATGAATGTCCGTGAAGTCGGACTCTTTCGCAGCCTGCAGGACATTGAGCAGACCGTCTTAACAACAAAAAATGGAACGCCCGTCCGCATCAAGGATATCGCGGTCGTCGAGATGGGCCCCCGAATTCGATTGGGGCACATGGCCCGCGCGACGCATCGCCCGGATGGCGTGATCGTGGATGAACCTGACGTGATCCAAGGCAGTGTGCTGATGCTAAAAGGCGCGGAGGAAGGGCCCACGCTGGATGCGATTCACGAAAAGGTGAAAGAGCTCAATGAACGCATTTTGCCGGAAGGCGTGAAGATCATTCCCATGCTGGACCGCAGTGACCTGCTTCATTTCACGCTGCACACGGTGGAACACAACCTGGTGGAAGGAATGATCCTGGTCACGATTATTCTTCTGCTGTTCCTCGGGAATATTCGCGCCGCCATCATCGTGGCCATTACCATCCCATTTTCCCTGATGTTCGCATCCATTTTTCTCGATTTGAGTAAGATTCCCGCCAACCTCTTATCGCTCGGTGCGTTGGATTTCGGAATGATGGTGGACGGCGCCGTGGTCATGGTCGAAAACATCGTCCGGCACCTTAACCACAGGCAAACTCCCCCCGCATCCGCTGACGCAGAAACACCGGCCCGACGGATCACGGTCAATATAAAGACTCCTTCGGAAGCGATTCGGGAAGCGTGCCACGAGGTCCAGCGGCCGGTGTTCTACGCGATCGCAATTATCATCACGGCCTACATGCCGATCTTCACGCTGCAGCGCGTGGAAGGCAGGTTATTCAAGCCCATGGCCTGGACCGTGGCCTTCGCGCTTCTCGGCGCGCTGACTTACTCCATTCTGATTGCACCCGTTCTCAGCAGTTGGTTGTTCCGCAAGGGTGTGAAGGAAATGCACAACCCAGTGATGACCGCGCTGACCAAGTGGTACCGCAGCGCCGTCCGCGTAGCCATTGATCACCGCTGGGTAACTATTGGCGTGGGATTGGCCAGCTTCCTGATAGCCATGTACCTCACGTTCAGCGGCATTATCGGCGCGGAGTTCCTGCCGCACTTGGATGAAGGCGCGATTTGGGCCCGCGGTGCGATGGCCAACAGCACGAGTCTTACGGAAGGAGAGCGCTTCGCCACACAATCCCGGCACATCTTTGCTTCGTTCCCGGAGGTTACCACGGTGGTCTCGCAGGCCGGAGCGCCCGACGACGGAACCGACACGGGAGGGTTTGGCAATACTGAGTTTTTTGTGGATTTGAAGCCCAAGGAACAATGGCGGGCGGTTTTTCACCAAGATAAAGTTAGGCTGATTGCCGCAATGAACCGTGAGTTAGACAAATATCCGGGGGCCTTCTGGAATTTCTCCCAGCCCATTGAAGATAACGTGGATGAAACGATGACAGGCACCAAAGGCGGACTCGCCGTCAAGTTGTATGGGCCGGACTTGGATGTTCTCGAGGATAAAGGTGAACAGATCAAAGAGGTGATGGCCCAGATTCAGGGAATTCACGATTTGGGGCTGCAGCGCGATACGGGCCAGCCGAATCTCGATCTCAGCGTTGACCGTCAGGCGGCCGCGCGGTATGGCATCAATGTGGCCGATATTCAAGATGCCGTGCAAACCGCCGTGGGAGGTTTCCCGGTCAGCCAGGTCCTGCAGGGAGAAGCTGTCTACAACTTAACCGTGCGGTATCAGCAACGCTATCGCGATACCCAGGAGGCGATTCAAAATATTCGCCTGCTTTCCCCCTCCGGCGAACGCGTTTCACTGGCGCAACTCACGAAAGTGCAGGTGAGAGACGGGGCCTACGACATATACCGCGAAAAAAACTCACGTTATGTCGCCCTTCGTTTCAGCGTGCGTGACCGCGATCTGGGATCTACCGTTCAGGAAGCCATGTCCAAAATAAATCAGAAAGTGCAATTGCCGCGTGGCTACCATCTCGAGTGGGCCGGAGAATACGAAAGCGAGAAGCGAGCGGAAGCCAGATTGTTAATTATTATTCCAATTACTATTTTAGTTATCTTTATTATTCTCTACACCATGTTTCGTTCGGCCAAATGGGCCATGCTGATTCTGGTCACGGTGGCCATGGCGCGTGTTGGTGGGTTGCTGGCCTTGCTGGTTACGGGTACATTCTTCAGCGTGGCGTCGGGCGTCGGCTTTCTGGCTCTGTTCGGAGTTTCGGTGCAGACGGGTGTCATCATGCTCGAATACATCAACCAACTTCGCGCCAGCGGTCACACCGTCGTGGATGCCGCCGTGGAAGGAGCGGTGCTGCGGTTGCGCCCCATCATGATGACCATGTTGGTGGCGACGTTCGGCCTTTTACCGGCGGCTTTTTCCCACGCCATCGGGTCCGATTCGCAGCGGCCGTTCGCCATTGTAATCGTCGGAGGGCTAATCGCCGATCTGGTCATGAGTATTTTTATACTACCCACGCTCTACGTTTGGTTCGCGAGCGATAGCGACACATTGCCGGAGCCGGAGGCATCCTTTGAAAGCTAATCGAGAAGTTTTTCATCCACGGAAAACACGGAACGTCCTGATTGCCTGTGTGGTGTTCGCTTGCAGTGCGCTGGTGAACCCGGTATTTGCTCAGTCCGCTAAAGGGCCGGTCCGGATCACGCTGGACGAAGCCATTCAGATGGCCCTGCAGCACAATCACAATATGATCGCCGCGCGAACGGCAATTGATCAGAGCCTGGCGATGGAAGTGACGGCCAACCTGCGGCCCAATCCTTCCATTTTCTCCGACTGGGAATATCTGCCGCTCGGCTCCCCGGCCAAGCAGAATCCCGGACTGTATACCGGTGTGTCCAATGCTGATTACCTGAAGAACAACACCGAAGGCGATATCGGCCTCAGCTACCTAATCGAGCGCGGAAAGAAACGCCAGGCCCGCTACCAAGCCGCGAAAGACATCACGGCGCAGACGCGTTCGCTGGTCGCGGACAATGAGCGCGGCCTGAGCTATCAAGTGGCCACGCTTTTCACCAATGTCCAACTGGCGGAATCCACGATTGATCTCGCGCAACAGGATTTGAAAAGCTTTCAACAGACCGTGGATATCAGCGATTATCAATTCAAAGCCGGCGGGATCAGTGAAGACAACTATCTGAAAATCGAACTGCAACTTCTACAGTTCGAGGCTGACCTGGAGTCGGCGCAACTCGCCCGCGAGCAGGGGCTCTCCGACCTGCGGCAGCAGCTGGGTTACGAATCGGTTTCCGCCGATTACGACGTGGTGGACGCGTTCAATTACCTTCCCGTGAAAGCCAATCTCGAAGAGTTGCAAATGCAAGCCCTGCAGAATCGCCCCGACCTGCTCGCTGCAAAACAGGGCGTGACCGCTGCCAATAGCGGTTATGTGCTCGCCAAAGCGGATGGAAAGCAGGACGTGACCGTCACGGGGAACTATTCCCACGTCAACGGCATCAACGCCGCAACATTTTATGCCAGCATTCCGCTGCCAATTTTTAACCGCAATCAGGGCGAAATCGCACGCACCAGTTCGGTCATCACGCAAATGAAAGAGCTGCAATCCTTCACCAACGGCCAAGTAGTGACCGACGTCAAGGATGCCTACGACGGACTCAAATCCAACGACCGAATGGTCATGATGTACATGGACAAGTACCGGGAAGTTGCAAAAAAAGATCGTGACATCGCCGACTACGCGTATCACCGCGGAGGACTTGCCTTACTTGATTTCCTGGATGCGGAACGCAGCTACCGCGCGGAAGAGCTTGGCTACCGCCAGACGCTTGCTTCCTACCTGCTGGCCCTTGAGCAGCTTCGCGAAGCTGTCGGCGTCAGGAATTTGCCGTGATTTGAAGCGAGGCCATTCCGAGACAATAAATTTGGACCCAATATGCAGGCACTTGGTACTTGACGCTTGGCCAGAGGAGACACGCAACGCCACCACTTTTTTCAAACGGGCTCCAAGTAGAGCCCGCACCCGTTTCAAACGGGCTCCAAGTAGAACCCGCACCCGTGAGGAGCGAAATTAATGACTAAACAAGAAGTTCGTGCCTGGATCGAGGAAACCGGCGTGATCGCCGCGGTTCGCGAGCGCTTGAAGGAAGATGCCCTTTTTGCCGCTGAGGTGCTTACGCAGAGCGGGATTCCAGTTGTGGAAATTGCAATCACCATGCCTCACGCCGTGAGCGTCATCGCACATCTGGCGAAGACTATTCCCGGCATCATCGTGGGGGCGGGAAGCGTGACGCAACCCGAAGCCGCCAGTCAATGCCTTGATGCCGGTGCGCAATTTTTAACCAGCGACGGATTCCATCCCGCGGTGATCGAGTTCGGGGCAAAAAAAAATGTAGTGGTGATTCCTGGGACGTTAACTCCTACAGAAGTTATCGGCGCATGGGAGACGAGCGCGGATTTCGTCAAGATCGTTCCCTGCGCCCAGATTGGCGGGTCAGCCTACATTGCCTCCCTGCATGCAATGTTCCCGGACATTCCGTTGATCGCTTCCGGGGGTGTGGATCAACAGAGCGCATCCAAACTAATCCTGGCAGGAGCTATTGCGATTGGCGTAGGGCGAGAGCTGATTCCCAAGGAAGCCATCCGTCACCGCCAGGCAGCGCGGATTGGCGAATTGGCTCGCCGATTCTTGGACTTTGTCAAAAGTGGCAAAGCCCACTTGGCGGCTTATACTGCGCGGCCTGCGTAATAGGGATTGGGCAGGTTGCCGGTTCGTTGGAATTTTCCGGCCTGATGCCGTTCTGCATTTTCTTGCAAGTCAGCAGATTAAGCGCGACCGTTGTCAACCGCAGTGAGAAATCGCCGCGCCAATTCCTGTATCCGCCCGGTTTGACGCATGTGGATCGCTTCGGCGGGCACCAACTCATTGCCAACACTCAACGCCGCAACACCCGCTGTCACATAATTCGCGGCCGTGAGTTGATTTACGCCTCCGGCTGCGATGAGTCGCGCTTGCGGTATTGCAGTTTTCAAGGTTTCTATGTATTTGTGACCGCCAACCGCATAGCAAGGGACTACCTTCACAAGGTCCGAACCTGAGTCCCATGCCGCGATGACCTCTGTCAATGTCAGCGCCCCTGCAATCGTGGCGATTTTTTCCTGAGCCGCAAAATTTACAACTCCCGGGACCAGGCCGTCCGAGGACAAGAACTTTGCGCCCGCATCCAGGCATTTCCGCGCGGTCTTCTCGTTACGAATACTCCCCGCACCTACGATCACTGACGGAGCGTGCTTCGCCAGGTAGGAGATGATTTCCAGGGCTTCGGGCTCGTTCATGCTGATTTCAACGATTGGAATCCCAGCCTCGGCAAGGGTATCAGCGGCAAAAAGCGCGTCCTCAAGAGAAGCAAGATTTAATGAAGGAATAATTCCCGTATCCTCGATACACTCGCAAATCTCCTCCCGGTTCAACGTTGCTGCAACCGCATACTCAAACTGGCTGGCGTGAACAACCGGTTTCTTGTTTTCGATGAGATCGTTCTGTGAGGCGATTCGCGTCTGGTTCATGGGGACCTTCTTTCCGCCGGCCGCTCCAAAAACATCTAAATTCGAGAGCAGCCTACGTTGGAAGTAAAACATAAACACCTTATAAAGACTATATAAATTCTGTTTTCTTACCATAGTTGAATCTCATGCTTAGCATTTGTTAATTTTATATCTAAGTTGTCTCCTGTCTGGAGTTTAGGCATTCACATAGATATAAAGTTGATGTTTTCATTACGACTTGTTAACCTCCCCCTCCCTAGACTGCCTCATGGCCACGGAAGCTAGAACGCTTCGGGTTCAGAGTCTTTCTCAGGGATTGCCCGGCACGTCCCAATTGCAGGTTCGTGAGAGCGAACCCCTAGCCAACGGCGCTACCAATTTCATACTGTTGCACACCAGCGCGGACAGTTTCTGGGCGGCGAGCTTGGTTGAGCGACTCAAAGGAGTGGGCCCTGGAAATTGCAGCCTCCAGTTATTACCAGGCGATGGCAATCCGGAAAAGGGAGCAATCCCATCCGTTGAAAAGCAAATCGCATCGCAGGACTCCCACGTTCTAGGAATCGTGGTTTCCGCGCGGATGTTGCGTGAAGATTGGCCTGCCGCCCAACGCTCCATCCGGTCTCTGCGGGAACTTGCCCCAGCGGAACAAAATATCGTAACGATTTTGAAGGACAATGTGACCATCCCGCCCATTCTCAGGCTGGGTGAGTGGTTTGATTTTCGAAATGAGAAATACTTTGAAGAAGGCATTGCTGATCTACTGGCCTTTCTTGGTGGGAG
>Ga0207024_10245_pt1 | contig 14406 bp, 11 predicted proteins | sample Alteio_BWMinCont_44_FD_153470 | JGI IMG/M metagenome (GOLD analysis project Ga0207024, IMG submission 153470) | Enriched cells from forest soil in Barre Woods Harvard Forest LTER site, Petersham, Massachusetts, United States -... | ecosystem: Environmental > Terrestrial > Soil > Temperate forest >...
CTACATTATTATCTCGCACTGATTTGCGAAAATATCTTGCCATTATTATTTGGATTTTATTAGTTACAGCGTTAGCCAGCCCCGAATGGCTCGGTAAGCCTTTAGGTATTCCCCAAACAGGTCGTGATCTCATGTTAGCGATTGATTTATCCGGCAGTATGCAAACCCCAGATTTAAGCTTGGGTGGGCAACATGAAAGTCGCTTAGATATTGTCAAAACCATTGCTGATCAATTTATTCAAGATCGGGTCGGCGATCGCGTAGGCTTAATAGTGTTCGGTAGCAATGCTTACTTGCAAGCGCCGTTAACTTTTGATCGGCAAACTGTTCGCAATATGTTAAGTGATGCAAGCATTGGTTTAGCAGGCCAACAAACTGCTATTGGCGATGCTTTAGGTTTAGCAGTCAAACGCTTAATGAATTATCCTGCACAAAGCCGCGCCATTGTATTATTAACCGACGGTGGCAATAATGCTGGTAGTATTGCGCCTTTAGCCGCAGCTCAAACCGCCGCTAATGAACACATTAAAATTTATACCATTGGCATTGGCGCTGATAGTATGACCATACCTGGTCTGTTTGGTCCTCAAACTATCGATCCCTCAAATGATTTAGACATGGATACCTTAAAGCAAATTGCTAATTTAACCGGTGGGAAATTTTTTCGCGCTAAAGATGGCGATGAATTAAAAGCGATTTATCAGCAAATTGATCAGCTTGAACCCGCCGCCACTGACAAGGTGAATTTACGCAGTATTACTGAATTATATCCCTGGCCTTTAGCGCTGGCTTTATTATTAGTTTTTTGCTTAGTTTGGCCATTGATTTTTAAGCAGAGAGTAAAATCATGATCCATTTTATTCGACCTGGGTTTTTATTGTTATTAATCCCTTGCCTATGGTTAATTTGGCAATTGTGGAAACATGCGGTTAATAGTAATGCCTGGCAAAAAGTGTGTGATCCGCAGTTATTAAACGCTATTTCGCAAACGCGGCCAACAGTGAATACGCATTTACCATTAATTTTATTTGCTAGTGCTTTACTCTTTAGCGTGATCGCATTGAGTGGCCCAAGTTGGTCTAAAAGTTTGCAGCCTATCTATCGCTCAATGGCAGGGAATGTGATTGTATTAGATATGTCGCCCAATATGTTAGCAACTGATTTAGTGCCTAATCGTTTTACCCGCGCAAAATATAAATTAATCGATTTACTGAATGCTATACATGATGGTTCTGTGGGTTTAGTTGTCTATGCCGGCGAAGCCTATAATGTCGCGCCTATTACTAATGACAGTAATACCTTAACTAATTTAGCCATGACTTTAGATCCCAGTATCATGCCAGTCGGCGGTAATAATTTAGCCCAAGGTTTGCAATTAGCTGAGCAATTATTAAAACAAGCAGAGGCAAACCCCGCTAGCATTACTTTAATCACCGGTAGCACGCCTAATGCCGCCGCCTTAGAAAAAATAAATGCATTGGGCCAACAACATATCGCTATCACTATTTTAGGCGTGAGCCCCCAACCTATACCCGAATTAAGTCAGTATCATTATGTTAGTTTTACTAACGATAATACGGATATTAAAGCCTTATTAGCGGCTATGCCAGAAGATCATGCGATTCAAAAAACTACTCAAGAACAAGCTGTGAGCCAATGGCATGATGATGGCGTGTGGTTTATTTTATTAGCGGTATGCTGTGCACTCTGGGCTTTTCGACGCGGTTGGTGGGAGGCAATATGAACTATAAACCGTTAGTATTATTAAGTTTATTAATGAGCTTTTTTACTGCACAAGCCATGACCTGGAGCGATTGGTGGTTAACGCCAAATCAACAAGGTGCAAGAGCTTATCATGCGGGGAATTATCAAGCAGCCTTAGATCAATTTGAAAAAGGTAAAACGCCGAACGATTATTATAACCAAGGTAACGCTTTGGCGCATTTACAGCGTTATCAAGATGCTATCGATGCTTATAATAAAACCTTGCAAATGAATCCAAATGATCAAGATGCTGCTTATAATAAAGCTATTGTGGAAAAATTATTGCAGCAACAACAGCAGCAAGATCAAAAAGACAAAAAAGATAATAAGAATAATAAAGACAAGCAAGATAACAGCCAGAAAAATAAATCGCAGAGTAAAGATCAAGATCAGCAAAATAAAGATCAAAGCCAAGAAAAGAATTCTGAGCAAAAGCCGAGCGATAAACAAAGTCAAGAACAGCAACAAAATCAACAGCAGCAGCAACAACAAAATAAATCTGAGCAAAAACCCAAAGATCAATCAGAGCCTGAAGCGGGTAAGCTCACAGAACAACAAAAAATGGAAGCTGCGAAAGCCGCCGCTAAGCAAGCTCAAATCGATCAACAAACTCAGCAATTGTTAGCCCAAATTCCAGATAATCCGGGTGGGTTGTTGCAAGAAAAGTTTTTACGCGATCATCAAAGATTACTGAGTGAAGATGGGAGTTAGTCTGGGCTAGTCCCCCTCTCCACCACGTAGTGGGGGAGAGGGTCGGGGTGAGGGGGTTTTTGCTGTTAGCATTGTAACATCTAAAGCCCCTCACCCTAACCCTCTCCCGCAAGCGGGAGAGGGGATAAATTCCAGAGCTATTTTTATTTTGAGCAAATAAATCATGAAAAAATATTTACTACTATTACTTTTTATTTTCAACACCGCTTTTGCAGCTCTCACAGCATCTCTCGATCGCACTACTATCAACTTTGGTGAATCAGTCAACCTCACCATTAGCAGTGATAGCGCTAACAATCTTAATCTTGATTTGTCGCCATTGAACCAACAATTTCAAATTTTGGGCAGCAGCAATAGCATGCAAATTAGTACGATTAATGGGGCGCAAACTCAACAAAGCCAACAAATAATTGTTTTATTACCCAAACAATCAGGCACCTTAACTATTCCCGTTTTTAAACTTGGGAAAGATGCGACGCGAGCGTTGACTTTAAGTGTTAAACCCGCTTCTCAAACAGCGCTTAAAAATGCACCTGTTTTTTTAGAAGCCAGCGTTTCACCAAATGCCTATGTTAATAGTCAAGTCGATTATTTTGTTAAAGTATTTTACCGTGTAAGTGGGATTAGTGGGCAATTGACTCCTCCACAACTTGATAATATCAACTTACAAATTTTAGGAAATGACCGGCAATATCAATTAACGCGAGAGGGCAGAACCTATCAAATCTTAGAGCGGCATTATGTATTTTTCCCTCAGCAAGCGGGCACAATTAATTTTTCTGGCACTATTTTTGATGGTACTATTCCCATCGATAATCCTCGCACAGCTAATAATCTGTTATGGGCTTTTAGTGGTGGTCGTTCAGTGAGATTGATTTCACCCGCTGTGAATGTCACAGTAAAAAATTTACCAGCTGGAGTGGCTTTTGCGGCTAGAAGCGTTAAGTTATCAGCTAAGTGGGCCAGTGCACTGCAAAATTTAACTGTCGGGCAACCGATTACCCGCACTTTACACTTAGAAGCTGAAGGCGTATTAGGCAATCAATTATCCGCGCTTAATCCGCCGCTGCCCGCGCATACAAATGCTTATCCTGAGCAGCCGAAAATAAATACCAACGCTAATAATAATGAAGTCATCGGCACACGCGACGAAAACATCGCCTATATTTCGCAGCAAAGTGGTAGTTTAACTTTTCCTGAAATAAAACTTACCTGGCTTAATACGACTAGTGGGAAAATTGAAACCGCTATTATTCCCGCTGAACAAATCAATGTGGCTGCAGGTGCGAGCGTGCTTAGTAATCCTCCGGCGCTACTTAAAGCAGTAAGTTCTCCCATATCGCCTCATGCTATATCTACCAAGCATTATTGGTTATGGGCTATTGTGATCTTGGTTTTATTAATTTTAGGTAGTTTGTTATTAGCGTGGAGATGGCTAGGTAATAAAGCTGTTAAGGTGAAAATAAATCCACGCAAAGCTATTCAATTAGCGTGTGAACAACATGATGTTAAAGCTTTACAACAAGCCATTTTAAGCTGGGCGAGTGAAAATAATTTAGGCGCGGTGATAAGGCAGGCTATGAATCCTGAATGGCGTCATGCATTGCAAGAATTAGAGGCGTTTATTTATAAAAATAATACCCTAAATTATGATTTTAACGCTTGTTGGCAGGCATTTTTACAGCAAGAAAAATATCAGCCTGAGGAAGTTAAACGCGAAACCGATTTATTACCGCCTTTGCACCCAAAGGATCCCCCCTTTGAAAAAGGGGGGCAGGGGGGATTTATTAGCCGATAGCACAGGTGCTTTTATTTGAAGGAACGTGCCTTAACGGAAAAAAATCCCCCTTAATCCCCCTTTTTCAAAGGGGGAGAACAGAATGAAAAATTGATAATTTTGCTAATATTCTAATATAGCATAGCAATTTTCTACAAATTTACTTGACATATTAAATAACTGTTGTATATTTATCGCACAACCCAAAAGGTGGTAGTTAATTAGAATGTTAACTTAATTGATAGCAATGGATAAATGTAGAAAAATAATAAAATATTTTGCTTTTTCGATTTGTAAAATTTAAAAAATAAACTATCATTATCTCAGCTAGTTAAAACTACAAAAGAATAGAAACTAATAACAAAGCATTGTAAACAATAATGCGAACTTGAGAATTAAATGGCTTATAATAACTCATTACACGAAGTAGAAATTGATATTCAAACCTTGCTGTTACCGATTGCGGGTGAACGGCCAGAAGGAATCGATTTACGTAATAGTAATGAAGGACAAGCCGTATATTATGATTTAAAAGAATTACGCCACAACTTGCGTCGCGCTGAACAAGATCAAGTGATGTCAGAAGAGCAAGAAGTCAAAGTAAATGTTAATGGCTGGCAATCATTAGTTGAACAAGCAAGTGGAATCTTAACGGAAAAATCGAAAGATGTTGAAGTCACTTGTTGGTTAATCGAAGCTTTGGTACGCTTAAATGGCTTTCCGGGTTTAGAAGCAGGCTTTAGATTGTTAAGTGGCTTAATCGAACATTATGGCTTAAGTTTATATCCACTACCTGATGAAGACGGTGAAGATGGACGAGTTTCAACCATTGCCAGTTTAAGTGGCGATTACAGCCCTGGTACCTTAGTATCACCAATTTATTTAGTGCCCTTATTAGCCAACAACGAAAAGGCTTTTACGGCCTGGGAATTAAAACAAGTTATTGAAAGTAACACGGCGAAGAATGATGCCGAAAATAAAAATAAATTTCCTGATACCGTTACTGCAATTAGTAAAGTTTCATTTGAGGAATTTACTCAGCAACAATTATATGTTAATTTAGCGATCGAAGCGGTAAATCAGTGCTATGCTATAGCTGAGCAAGTGTACCCAACAGTGCCATCATTGCGACAGTTGTTAGATGTATTAAACGAATGTAAAAAATGTGTTGATACTTTTCAACGCGCAGCGTTCCCAGAAACTCTTGCCACCGAAGAAGGTGTGGAAGGTGTGAATGCAGAAGGTGGTGAAGCGGCGCTTGCTAATGGTTTTAATGCAGTGGGTTCAGAAAATCGCGAAGTGGCATTGAATGCAATTAGAGCCGCGTTAACTTATTACCAAACCACTGAACCGCATTCGCCAATTAATTATTTGTTAGAGCGAGTGTTACGTTGGAGCACCGCGAGTTTAAACGATATTTTAACGGAAATTGTCGCAGATCCAAATGCGAAGCAACAGGCTTCAAATATTTTAGGAATTTTACCACCGCCACCATCGCCAATGATGAATAATGGCATGAATAACGGTGCTTACCCAGGCATGGCGCCAGGTGCACCAGGTGGTTATCCAGGGGCAGAAAATCCATATTATGCGCCACCGGCAGCGCCTAATCCTTATGATGCGCCAATGCAACAGCAAAATAATATGCCGATGGAACCCTGGATGAGATAGTTTAAGATTGGTAAAAAGAAAAATAAGTAGTAAATTAAATCACTAAAAAATAGGAGAAGCAAAATTGGATAGCGTATACAAAAAAGTTGAAAAAGTGCGTAAACCCCGTGTTCAAATCAGTTATGAACTCGATGAAGGTACGGCTACCGTCAAAAAAGAATTGCCTTTTGTGATGGGTGTCATGGGTGATTATTCTGGTCATTCTGAACAAACTAAAACACCTTTCAAAGACAAAAAATTTGTCAATATTGATGGTGAAAACTTCAATCAAGTGATGAAAAAAATGCAACCTGAATTGCATATTAAAGTCGACAATAAATTATCTGATAAAGATGAAGAAATGGCCGTGGATTTAAAATTCAACTCTATGGATGATTTCGAACCAGACAGCATCGCTAAACAAGTGCCAGCTTTGAAAAAATTATTAGAAGCCCGTGCGCAATTAAATGAATTGGTAACGAAAGCCGATCGTTCAGAAAAATTAGCTGAACTATTAGAAGGCATTTTACAAGACAACGACCAATTGAAAAAATTAGCCGAACAATTGCCAACCACTGAAACTGCTAACCCAGCAGCTTAATATAAAGAGGATATATAATAATGAGTGAACAAGCAGCAAAAGCTAGCGCCTCGAGCCAGGCCCAAACCACTGAAACCAGTTTGTTAGATCAAGTGGTGCAAGCAACTCGCCAAACTGAGCGTTCAGAAGCGGAAAATTTACTCCGTACGCTCACACAAGAAGCCTTAAAAGGCACGGTAGTGTGGGATCGCAACTTAACTAAGACCGTTGATACTGCAGTTGCAAAAATTGATGAATTGATCAGTGGTCAAATCACCGCGATTTTACACAATGCCGAATTTCAAAAACTTGAAGGTTCATGGCGCGGTTTAAACTATTTGGTTAAAAACAGTACTTTAAGCAATGGCTTACGTATTCGGGTGTTAAACACCACAAAATCAGCCTTAACGAAAAACTTAGAAAAAGCGACGGACTTTGACCAAAGCGATTTATTCAAAAAAATCTATGAAGAAGAATTTGGCACCCCAGGGGGCGCACCTTATTCAGCCTTAATTGGTGATTTTGAAATTGACAATGTGCCAACTGATATTGACTTAATGCGTAATATCTCAGGCGTGGCCGCCGCAGCTTTCTGTCCTTTTATCACAGCTGCAGGCCCTGGTATGTTAGGCTTAGATTCGTGGGAAGCCTTAGCCAAACCCACTGATTTAGCTAAAACCTTTGCGTCGTCTGAATATGCCCGTTGGAATGGTTATCGCGATACCGAAGATTCACGCTTTGTAACTCTCGTGTTACCACGCACCTTAGCACGTACACCGTATGGTAAAGCTGGTTTACCAGTTGAAAGCTTCAAATATGAAGAGTTAGAATTGACTGAAAGTGGTAAAGCCAAGAAAATCCCGCATAATAAATATTGCTGGATGAACACGGCCTATGTGATGGGTACACGCTTAACCAATGCCTATGCAGAATTTGGTTGGTGTACTGCGATTCGTGGCGCCGAAGGTGGTGGTAAAGTTACTGGTTTAAATACTCATACGTTCGTAACCGACGATGGCGATTTAGACATGAAATGCCCAACGGAAATTGGTATTACCGATCGCCGTGAAGCGGAATTAAGTGCGCAAGGTTTTTTACCTTTGTGCCATTATAAAAATACCGACTATTCTGTGTTTTTCGGTGCGCAAACCACCCAAAAACCCAAACAATTTGATGAAGCCGATGCGACGGCAAATGCGGAAATTTCTGCGCGTTTACCTTGCATTATGGCGACTTCAAGAATTGCGCATTATCTTAAAGTGATGGCGCGCGATAAAATTGGTTCATTCATGGAAGTGAGCGATGTAGAGAAGTGGCTGAATAGATGGATTAATGACTATGTTAATTCAAATCCAGATTCTGGACAAGAGTTAAAGTCAAGATATCCATTGAGAGAAGCTAAGATACAAGTCAAGGAAGTGCCAGGCAAACCCGGTTCATACAACGCGGTAGCATGGTTACAACCCTGGCTACAACTTGAAGAATTGAGCACTACTTTAAAATTAGTTGCTCGTATTCCGGAAGTGGGCTAATCAAATAATAAATAAATTTAAATAAATAGGAGATATCTATGTATAATATTTTTAATGTTCCTGGTTTGACCGCAGAACAAAATGCTCAAGTAGTTTATGTTGTGAAAGTAAAAGAAATCGATACTGGATTGAAAGAAAAAATTTATGGTGACGGTACTGGCGTTATTCCTGTTTTTGTTACGGCTATGCCTGATGCTATAGATGCGGGTAACGGTAGATTTAATTGTACTGGGGGAAGTTTTGCCGTTAATACTAACGCTCAAGATTTTAGCCCTGAACTAATTAAAGCATTAACAGAAAAACTGGGGCAAATAGCAGCAAAACCTGCTGACAAACCTTATACTGAAGTAACTGTACTAGGTAAAAGATTGGTAAATGGTACTTATGAAACTGTTTATAAAACTGTTTCTACTAACCCTTCAGGTTTTGCTTGGCAAGGTAATGGAATGAACTTTGGTTTTTATTCATCTGCTAAAGTTGTAAAAACTATTCTTCAAAAAGGTGTATGTAACTACTCAACTCCATATACTAATGGTGCTGTTGAAGTTGCCGCGTAATAAAGTGTTTAAATAGTAGGAAAATGAAAAGCAGCGCTAGTATTAATTATCTCATTATGCAAGTTGATCGTTTGATTGCCCAGCAACTTGGAGAGATAATACGAAACGCTGCTTTTTTACAATTGCGTGCTTCATGGATTGGATTACATTATTTAGTACAGCAGGTTAGTTCAAAAAATAATAATAAAGTTAGATTCCTGGATGTCGCGTGGGAAGAGTTAAGACGTGACTTAGAGCGTTCAGCTGCTGTAGAACAGAGTCATCTATATGACAAAATCTATAGTCAAGAATTTGGTATTGCGGGCGGTGAACCGTATGGTTTATTACTTGCAGATTATGAATTAACCTTAGATAAGTTGCAGGCAGGACAAACCGCACAAACTTTAAATGCCTTAAAATTGTTAGCAGATATTGCAGCAGCGAGTTTTGCAGTAATAGTTATTAATGTTAAGCCTGAGTTATTTGGCATTAACAGTTTTAATGAGATAAGTAAACAATCTGTTATTAAAACAGATTTAAATGAACGCAATCAAATAAGTTGGGATGCCTTTAGGGGCTCAGAAAATGCGCGCTTTGTGTGTGTGGTAATGCCTAAAGTATTAATGAGTTCTTATTACAATCAGCATGTGCATCAGCAACGTGTTTATTTTAATGAGGATCCGATAATTTGGTCAAATGCGATTTATAGTTATGCGGCGAATTTTGCTCGCAGCTTTGCTAACACAGGATGGTTTTTGGATGCATTAGGCATTCCAAATGATGTATTGCCATCTTATGCGGGGATGCTGCCTCAGTTAGAAGCAAACAAATTTACTAGTGGTTTAGGCGATACGATTCCTAAATTATTAACGGAAGTATTAATTACCGCTCAACAAGAGCAACAATTGAATGCTGGAGGGTTTACGGCATTATCGCAATTACCTCAAACGCCTTATGCGGCGTTTGTGAATAGTCCTTCATTGAAATTGCCTTTTAAACTAGAAAGTAGTAATTTAAGTGGAGAAGAATTAGCTTGCTCAGTTATTTATACCTTGAGTATATGTCGCTTTGCGCATTATTTAAAAATATTAGGTCGACAACAAATTGGTAAATTTCCGGATGCTAAAGCCTGTGAAAGCTACTTGCAACATTGGTTAGGAGATTATGTGACATCCAATCCTGATGTACCATTGGAGCTGAAATATCGATATCCTTTAGCAGATGCTAAAGTAACCGTGATAAAATCTACCGGTTTTAATGAGCATTACATTTGTTTAATTAGTTTATGCCCGCAGTTGCGCACCACGCATGCGGCCGCGAGTGTGTTGTTAAAAACCGCTTTGTTACCTTTACAGTGAGAGAATTGTATGTTGTTAAAATTCTATAAATTAATTTTTTCTTTGTTGGTGATTGCCAGCTTAGCCGGTTGTGCCACCACTAATAGTGAAGGCGGCAAAGACTTTAAAGTCAATATCAAAGCCGCGCAAGATATTAACCCGACTGCAGAAGCGGCCAATTCGCCGATTGCGATTACCGTTTATCAATTAAAAACCCCGGAAGAATTTGCTAATGCTTCGTATTTAGATATTAGCCAAAGTAAAATTCCCAGTATCATCGACCATAAAACCTGGGTGGTATGGCCCAGTAAAGGTGTACAAGAAACGATGAGTTTATGGCCTCAAACGCGTTATTTAGGAATTGTCGCCAGCTATGCTAATTTAAACAATAAACGCTGGAAATTAATTCAAACCATGGGTTGGTTCACCAGCAGCATTGGCATCCAAGTGATGGCCAACGGCATTAATGAGGATTAAATTATGTCTACCACTAAACCGATTGCCTGGATCGAAGGCATGCTGGTTACGCCCCAGCATTTTGAACAACAAGAGCAAGTGTGGCAGCACGCCTTAGCGACGGATATTCAACAATTTAAGCCTTATGCCTGGGGTATCAATGAATGTGAAATTGATACCAGCGCTTTAGCCTATGGCAAAGTGCGATTTACTAAATGTTCTGGTCGCTTACAAGATGGTACTTTATTTGATTTAGATTCCTTAGCTTTAAGCGAATTAACTTTAGATATTAAAGAAACAATTGCCGGTGAAACGCTTTATTTAGGCTTACCGTTAAATAATTATATTGGTGAAGCGCGAGTGGCTAATCGGCGTTATTATTTAACCGAATCGCAATTAAATGATGCTTTTGATCCTGCCGCCAATTCCATGGCAGTGCGCGTTAAGCAATTAAATTTTTCCGTGGTGCGAGAAACAGATTTGCGGGATAATTTTATTTATTTACCGATTGCGAGAGTTAAAACCGCCGATGCCGATAAAGGCATTGACTTAGATAATAATTTTATTTACCCCAGTTTAAATGTTAAAACCAATCCGCAATTAGATAATTTATTAACTGAAACCATGGTGTTATTGCAACGCAAACAAACCCAATTATCTGAAAGTTTGCGCTCACCCTTGCAAAGCCGTTCAATTGCTTTGATGACCGATGTCAGCGTGTTACAAATTATCAATCGCTATGTGAATGTATTAGCGCAATATCAAGCCTTAAAATATTTACACCCCCTGGATTTTTATTTGATAGTAGCGCAATTATTGGCAGAGCTTGGCACTTTTTACCGTGAAGATCGGTTAGCGATTGTGGCGCCGATTTATCAACACCAAACTCCGGCGCTATGTTTTTCCGTAGTAAAACAACATGTGATTGATTTATTACAAACTAAATTCCAACATCAAGCGACCAGCATTGAAGTAAGCAAACAAGAAGATGGCGTTTATCGTAGTGTGGTAATTGATAAACAATTATTAAGTACAGCAAAAATAGTCGTTTGCGTGCGTTGTGAAAATAAAGATTTACAACAAACTATTGAAAAGCAGCTTAAAATTGCCTCTTCAGATGATCTATTAACCATTACTCAATTGCAACTCGCAGGTATTAAAGTTGAACGTTTACCTTTAGTGCCACCGCAATTACCGTTTTATTCTGATGCCGTGTATTTACGTATCATTAAACAAGGCGAGCGTTGGGATAAAGTGGTAGCGCAACAAACCATAGCGCTATTTTCTAAGCAATTAAGTGCGCAAGATACCATTACCCTATGGGCTATTCCTGAGCTTGATAGTGGAGGCAGTGCATAAAATGGAATCGGATTTGGTGGTAATATTTTCGCATAATAAATTATTAGCCAGTGCTAGCGGAGTGTTATCAGCCATTTGTGAATTGCAACAAGTTCAGCCTGCCATACCTAGTCAAACCGATGTGAAAGTCGAATTAGAAAAATTTAAACAACAAGCTATCGCTTTACATATTCCTGAAACCACGGTAAATACCGCGCATTATTTATTATGTGCGAGTTTTGATGAAGCTTATTATTTAGCCGCCGGTGGGTTCAATTCTGCAGCGCCAAGTTTATTAAGCCAATTGCATCAAGACACCGAAGGTGGCGAACAATTCTTTAGTTATTTAGATGATTTTTTAGTGCATCCTGAGAAAAATTTTGAATTATTACAGTTGACCTATTATTGTTTAGGCTTGGGCTTTAAAGGTAAATATGCTTTATACGCCAATAGTACTGAAGCTTTATTGTTAAAGCGACAACAAATTTTCAAAGTGTTGGCTGAGCATCAGGCTGAGCAGCAAGTCATTAATAAAAAATCAACTGCCAATTTTCTAGCAAGCAAAGGCAAAGGCCTCACTTTATTTAAATTTTTAATTGGCATGCTTATTTTAGTCGGCTTAGCTTATCTAGGTTTTACTTTACGTTTAAATTATCAAATGAGCCAATTACAACAGCAAGTTGAGCAGGGTAAAAGTGTGAACCATGGCAAGTCTTGAAAAGCAAGAAAAGGTCAGTAAACTGCACTTATGGATCATAATAGGTGGGCTATTGGTTTGCCTGCTTAGTTTAGTTTTGACATTTTTTCTCACTAAATTATGGTGGCCTTGGCAATTAGGCATAGCGGCTTTAAGCGTATTAGTTTATATTTTAATTGTCTTAATTATTTATTTAATCAATTATTTCCTTGAGCGCAAAGTTACCGATAAGCTCGCTTCGCAAGCCGAAGGTGAAGAAGAAGTAAAGTCAACGCATGCTTTAGTTGATAGACGCCATGCTTATCGGCGTTATCTTTATCGTAAATTAAAATGGTCAAGATGGCGGCCATTGGCATGGCAACAGCGTTTTAATTATAAACCAATTTATTTATGTGTTGGACATGCTAGATGTCTTAAGCCCTATTTACTTGCCCAGAAATGGCATGTCTTAGATAACCCTTATGAATTTCCGATCGTGGTGTGGACTAATCAACAACAAATTTTAATTTCAGTAGATGAATACGACCCGATTTTATTTAATGAAACTTTAAAATTTCTTAAACGTTTTAATCGTTTGCGTTCGCTCGTGGGAATTATTACCGTCATCGATGCGGCGCAATTAAAACTCGAAAAAGCTAAATCTAATAATGTCATCCTTACTCAATTTGAGCAAGTAGCGAAATTTAGTTTTGCCAAAAAAGCGCCTATTACCACCTGGATAACGGGGGTTGATACCTTAGCCGGCGCAGAAGAAATTTATAAATTTGAAGAAGTAGCCAGTTATTTAACCCAAAGTTTATTTACCATTCCCTTCGCTAATATTGAAGCCTTGGTTGAGCATCAATTACAACATACCATTAATTATGATCAAAATGCGCGTATTTTATTGTTTTTAATGAATCTGCAGCAAATTGCTAATTCAGTGACGCAATTAATGAAGGCGGTGAAAGATTTATCGGTTGACGTGGAATGGGGCGAAGTTAACTTATTACATAATACTGCGTTTGTCATTCCCGTGTTAAAGAAACCAAGTATTCGACAATTATTTTCGCAATTAGCGGCGGTATTATACAGTGGTTTGATCCTCGCCTGCTTTGTAGCTTTAGGTTTATTTGGTTATAGTTTTTTTGTCAACAGTGAACGGTTAACGGATATTAGTAAAGGCTTATTAATTTATTTTTATCATCGCAACAACGATGCTGCCATGACTCAACAAGATGTTTATGAAAATGTTGAAAAGGGTTTATCGTTAACTCAAGTTTATCAACTCGAGCAAGATAGTTGGTTGTTGCATAATGGTTTTTATCAAGGTGAAGCGGTGCAACAATTAATGCAGCCTATTTATGAGAGAGAATTACAACAAGCCTTATTGCCGCACTTACAGCAACAATTGGCAGAATTATTACAGGCGGCCATCACCACTAAAACCGATGTTCCGGAAGCCTTAACGGCTTATTTAATGTTGAGCCAACCCCAACATTATCAAGCGGAAACTTTAATTAATTGGTTAAATACGCATTCGGAAACGGGCCAACTTGATACCACAGCCGTGGGGGTATTAAAACATTTAACCCCAGAAAATTTCACGCCACTACATGCTAATTCGCAATTGGTGGATGAAGCAATAAAATTATTGCCACCAATTGCCGTGCAATTGCGTAGCACCTTAGAAAAAATAGCCGCGAGTTTACCCGCGCTAGATATCCATCAATTAACCGAAGATAACGATAATTTAGTATTACCAATTGGCATGACTTTAAGTTCGTTTTACACTAAAGCCAGTTATCAACTTTATTTTACCCAAGGCGTCGGTGAGTTCTTAACAAAAGAAGCGGGGGTTTATTGGATTTATGACATTAATTTAAAAGATCCTGCGAGTCGAAAAAAATTATTAGTAACCTTGCAAGAGCAATATGCCGAACTTTATATTCAAGCTTGGCAAGAGTTAATTAATAAAGTAGAAATTAAACCTAGCACAGATTTTGATTCAGCATTAAATTTGATTACTGCCGCTGGGCAAAAAACTCC
>Ga0207024_10247_pt1 | contig 14384 bp, 9 predicted proteins | sample Alteio_BWMinCont_44_FD_153470 | JGI IMG/M metagenome (GOLD analysis project Ga0207024, IMG submission 153470) | Enriched cells from forest soil in Barre Woods Harvard Forest LTER site, Petersham, Massachusetts, United States -... | ecosystem: Environmental > Terrestrial > Soil > Temperate forest >...
ATAGTCATTGGTGGCAATGGGAGTAATAGTGGCTATTCCACCCGTAGCTCCTGAACTCCAGTTGTATTTGTAGGGAGGAGTTCCTCCATTCACATTGGCGATTAATATTCCGGTACTATCCTTACAAATAATCTTGGGTTCGCTGATAGATGCAGTTACTTGTGTGGGTTCTGTAAGATTGACAGAAGCAGAAGCACTACATCCATTATTATCAGTTACAGTAGCGGTATAGCTTAACGCAAATAATCCGGTAGCAGTTGACGTAGTTTGACCGCTAGGATTCCAGAAATAAGTATAAGGTGTGGTTCCTCCGCTACCTGTTATGGTAGCAGAGCCATTACTTCCATTATAGCAGCCTACATTGTTAGTAGAACTGATTAATGCGGTTACTAATGTTGGTTGGGTAATGGTTACACTTGCACTCGTGGTACAATGGTGATTATCTGTAACGGATATAGTATACGTTCCAACCAATAATCCAGTAGCTTTGGCAGTAGTCTGAGAACTGGGGTTCCAGGAATAGGTATAAGGCCCTGTGCCTCCGTTTGGATTTGCGGTTGCTGTTCCATTAGGGAGATTACAATAGGCGTGAGTGTTTGTAGTAGTAACACTTAATACCAGCGGTTGAGTAATGGTTATCTTGCCTGAGGCAAGACAACCATTGTTGTCGGTTACTTTGATGGTATATGCTCCGGCAATAAGTCCTGTAGCGGCGGCTGTAGTTTGATTGGTTGGTGTCCACAAATAAGTATAAGGTGATACTCCTCCACTTGCATTTACGGTGGCACTTCCTGTGCCTCCATTGCAAAGCACATTGTTAATAGTAAATGTAGTTGTTACTTGGGTAGGTTGGGTAATGGTAGCTTCAATAGTTGCCGTACATGCATTGCTGTCGGTTACTGTTAATGTATAAACTCCCGCACTAAGTCCGGTAGCAATAGCCGTAGTTTGATTGGTGGGCGACCACTTGTAAGTATAAGGCAATACTCCTCCCGAAGTACTTACACTTACGCTGCCTGTTGCAGCCCCATTGCATAAAATATTGGTTTGGGTAAGTATAGTATCTTTTAAAAGGGCAGGTTGGGTAATGGAAATACCTGCTGTACCTGTACAGCCATTTTTATCAGTTACCGTAACGGTATAGTTACCTGCACATAAGCCCGTTGCGGTTGCAGTAGTTTGAGCAGTTGGAGACCATTTATAGGTATATGGCGGGGTGGCTAATACTACATTAGCTATAGCACTACCTGTGCAAGAGCCATTGCATTTATTATTAGCGGTAACTTTGGCGGTAACTGAAAGAGGAATTGCATTAAGTATTATTGATGTAATGCCTATATCTCCACAACTATCGGTTACGGTTATCGTGTAAGTATTAGCACATAAACCTGTAGCCGTTGCAGTAGTTTGGCCGCTTGGAGACCAAGAATAGGTATAGGGTACCCCGCCGCCGCTTGCTGTAACAGATAAACTACCATTGCAGATGCCACATACAGGGTTTATTTGTGTCGTAACCAATGTTAATGGAGTATCTCCAACACCATACGAAATAGTTGCCAACCCATTACCTGTATCAGCGCCGCCTGCTGTATTAGTTTGATTTACCCCACCATTGTATGAACCTCCTCCTCCTCCTGCACCCCAACCACCGCCTTGAACATCATTTCCGCCGCCACCGCCGTTATATCCGCCGCCGCCACCGCCTGCCCCAATGTTCCCTGCACTTCCACCGCCACCACCATAACCACCAGCAGCTCCATAGGGGAAGATTGACGCTCCGGCTCCTCCCGTTCCTCCATTTGCAGGGTCACTACCACCATATCCATATTGAGTGTGTGTTCCATTTTGGCCATTACTTAACCATCCTGCGCCGCCACCTCCCGTAGCCGAAGATTGTACGAATACTATAACGCCCGCTCCTCCTGAGCCTCCATTACCTCCTGAGCCACCAGCAGCGCAACCTGAACCAGTGGATGCAGTTGGAGTTGTTGTTGATGAGCCAACTCCTGCAGTACTGTTAAATGTGGAGCTACCTCCTCCACCCGCAACCAACATAGGAAGTGATGAATTACCTGAATTCCATACATAAGTACCGCCGCCACCACCACCAGTATAATATGGACCATTAAATGGCCAAGGCGCTCCTGTTTGTCCAACCAAAATGTCAAGAATATCTCCGGGAATAACTGTAAAAGTGCCGATAATTGCTGCGCCAAGTCCACCTGTCCCAAATTCGCTTGTTCCGCCTTGTGCACCGTATCCACTAAGGGTTATGGAATATATGCAGGGAGGGACAGTCCATGTTTGTATAGACCCTGTGTATTTGAATGTATCTGTTGTTTGAGCGTTAGTATTTTTTGCGGATAAAAGAAAAATAGCTATGCAAAAAATAAGAATAGTTTTTTTGTTATTCATATCGCACTATTTTCTTTACTGACCAAAATTAATAAGCAAATATAGCAAATAAATAGATGTAGGAAACAAATAATCACGATGGTTTCTGATACTTCCATCACCGGAAACTTTATACTTTGAACTATCATAAAATAAAAAGAGGAGGGTTATCTTCCCTCCTCAATACTATATTTTCTATAGCAAAAATGTTTATTGCCTAACTCCCGTGGCGTTATAAACCTGGAAACCAGCCCCTTCATCCGTATAGGTAAGGGTATATTGGGCCGCCAAAGAAATAGTAAGTAACTGTCTTGTGTTTAAAGCATTATCAACATATTGCACCGTTATTGTTACGGCAAGTGAAATATTTTTATTAGAAATAGATATTGCCTGCACTCCATTAGGATAAGAGGCAGCTCCAGGTATTAAGAAATATGTCCCGGCAGCGGAAGCATTACCAGCATTTGCACTAAGTGTACCACTACTAAAATAACTACAGTAATAATCTAAATTAACTGTGCTACCAGTTATAACTAATTTAAGTAGATCGGAGGAACCAGTTGTTGTATACATAAATATTTAATTTTTTAATGTGAATATTCCGTTTGTTTTATAATCTTTTTCCTGTATTATCATATACTTGCCATCCTGCACCGTCGCAAGTATAAGTTAGTGTATAACCTATAGGAAGCGTGATCTTGAATAATACATAGTCTGTACCATTATTGTAAACTACCGTTACTAATACAGAACCTGTACTTGAAGTAGTATTAAAAATGGATATAGTTTGTACCTGATTGGGGGAAAGAGTGGAGAAGGGTATTAGGGAGCCTGTTGTGCTTGTATTACCATCTGATTCCTCAACCGTGTTTGAAGAAAGATTTAGATAAGCACAGTAATAATCTACATTCGGCGTTCCACTGGAAACTTGTAGCTGAATGTAGTCCGTAGAGGTGTCTGTTGCGTACATAAGATTTAAGTTTAAAGGTTACTTTTTTACGATTAATTGAAACAAAGATATAGTGCCAAAAAGGGGAATGTATCGATTATGTAACAAGATGCATAAAGTGTGTAATAAGATGCATAAAATATGTAACAAGGTGCGGTTTTTCTGCTTTACTTTCTTAAGCCCATGCGGGTATAAAAAGCGGCATGGTATTTTCTGCTTAATATTACCTGCTTGTCCTTCCAATCTCTAAACTGGTCTTTCAGGGTAATAATATCGTATGCACAGTCGTGCACCACGTCAACAGATATAAGTGTATGTTTATTTACCATTACGGTGTCCCGCGCGTAATCTTGTAATTTGGAAAAAGAAACATTCATAAGTGTAAACGCACGCGATTCATTTTTGATATAGACCCTCTTATTCCTGCTGTCAATTTCATCAATTTCAGCCAATAAAATATCATTTGGACGAACACTTAGTTTCCTCCGCATTTCGGCCACATTGAATAAAATAGGCTCGGCTTGGTGATTTTGAAAACTTCCGTCGCTACGGGCGGTATGAGTTGCTTCCTTCATACACTCGATAATTTGTCTCTCTAAAGAGAGGTTATAAATACTTCCTCTGTGCTTTCTTCTACAAATATTGTAAAATAAAATGAGAAAAATAACTATTTATATGATTTTATTGTTAAATTCCGGTAATTCTAAAAGAAAAAAATAAAATAACCACTAGGTTAGCACTAGCCTAACCTAGGTGAAGATGAAAATGTAAATAAAGATATAAATAAAAATGTGTTCTTTCTTTTGCTTCTTTTCTTTCGTACTTCCGCTATTCTACTCGTTTTAAGTACTCACCCCCTGCCCCCTCTCTACCTATAGAGAGGAGAATGGAAGGGGTGAGTACTCATCCGGTTATTGACTTTTCTGAAAACCGCTTTTTCGTAGGTTATTTTTGTCCCGATAAAATTGGTATGAAAAACAACAGGCTTTTAAGTGTATTGAAACGAATATGGGAACACTTCTTTCTATTGTTCTATTGCTTAGCATTGCAAAAAGCAATAGTAAAATTTTCAACCAATTCGTATTCAGTTTATTACAAAACAGCAAAATTTAAAAATCGTTGCTTTTCTATTGCTAAATCATTGCATTTACCATTGCTAAAAACTATAATTATGTCCTTTCGAAAAGTATGGTTCTATCTATGTGAAGCCTACATTTTATTTCTCCTATCTTTCACGAGGTTATTTGTTTATGATATATCTTGCAGAAATTATTTTTATGCCCCGTATTGCTATACTTGATTTAGGTACGAATACATTTAATCTGCTTATCGCTGAAAAAGATAGGCAAGGTAATCCCGTATTCATTTATTCTAAAGAACTGCCAGTAGAGATTGGCAAAGGGGGTATTCATAAAAGAGAAATCATCGCAGAAGCTACCGAAAGAGCAATAGCAGCTTTACATACTCACCGGCAAAAAATGGGCGAGTTTAATGTAGATGCACATTATGCATTTGCCACATCGGCCGTGCGAGATGCTGAAAACGGAAAAGAATTTACCCGGAAAATGTTCATTGAAACGGGAATAGAAATAAAAGTTCTTTCGGGCGACGAAGAAGCACATTGGATATACGAAGGCGTGAAACAGGCATCGGTTTTAGGGAGCCACCATTCACTCATTATGGACATTGGCGGAGGCAGCACTGAATTTATTATCGGTAATGAACGGGAGATATTGTGGAAAAAAAGTTACCCGCTCGGAGTATCCAGGCTATATGAAATATTTTATCCGGCTGACCCCATTATTTCTAAAAAGCCGGAGATAGAAAAACATATTTCAGCTATGTTGCACGATATGTTTGAAGTGGCAAAAAAATTGAAGCCTATTGAGTTAATTGGCTCTTCAGGATCATTCGACAGCTTTGCCGAAATGCTTATCCGCCGCACTTCATCCACTGAAAAAGCGGTGAATGGCTATACCTATTCCCTAGAAGAATTTGATAAGCTATACAACCATTTGATTATCTCAACCGTTGAAGAACGGTTGCAAATGCCCGGACTCGTACAAATGCGCGCTCCCATGTTCGGGTATTCTGCCATATTAACTCATTTGATCCTTAAAACTCTCTCACTCGAAAAAATGCGATTATCGCGCTATGCTATGAAGGAAGGCATAGCAAAACACTTGCTGGCAGGCTTATAAAATAGTAAAGGCTTTCACTTCATAAAATATCTTAAAACTTTATCTGCCTGTGGCTTAATATATACCTTTGTTTCAAGTATCCCGTTAATATTTTATACTAAGATGTGGAATAAGCTGGCTAATTTTATTTTGCGAAACAGGATTGCACTTCTCATACTCATCGGGGGGATTACTGTGTTTATGGGATATGAGGCGAAGCACGATACGATTGCCTACAACTTCACCCAAATGCTTCCTTCTGACGACAGCGCTTGGGTAGATTACAAAAACTACCAACAACAATTTGGACCCGACGGAACCGTAATGATAGCCGGTATGCAGGCAGATAGCCTGTACACCAATTTATCCATGTTCAATGACTGGTATACGCTCGACAGGGCAATTAAACACACCGGCGGAATTGAAAATGTAATATCGGCTGCATCGCTTTATAATGTTACGCAGAATGATAGCCTGAATAAAATTACATTAACTAATCTGCTCAGCAAAAAACCAGGCAATCTTCAACAATTAGACAGTATTAAAAAAACTATTTTCCGCTTACCATTCTTCGAAAACTTCATTTACAACAAGCGGATGGGCTCGACCCTGATGCTTATTACCTTCAAGGAAAAAGAGGTGAATACAATCCGGAGAATTGCCATTGTAGACTCTGTAAAGGCTCAAATGGACGCCTTCGGTGCAAAATATCATCTCACCATGCACTATTCGGGCATGCCTTATATACGAACCATTATTTCACGCAAAATAATGAACGAAATGTTACTGTTTATGGCACTGGCTATATTAGTCACATCCCTCATACTTTTATTTATTTTCCGTTCTTTATACCTGGTTATTTTCCCGCTTTTAGTCGTAATTGTAGGCGTTGTGTGGTCTGCCGCTTTAATAAACCTGTTTGGTTACCAGATAACCGTTCTTACCGGGATCATTCCACCGCTTATCATCGTAATTGGTGTTCCTAACTGTATACTACTATTAAATAAATATCACACCGAATACCGCGCCCATGGCGACAAAACAAAAGCCTTGCATGAGATGGTCAGCAAAATTGGCATATCACTCTTCCTCGCCAATGTAACTACTGCTATTGGGTTTGCCGTATTTTGTTCCACGCATAGTGCTGTGCTGGTGCAATTCGGGCTGGTTGCATCACTTGGGGTGATGTGTACTTTTCTTATTTCCTTATTTCTCATTCCCATTATTTTCAGTTTTTTGCCAGAACCTAAAATAAAACACACAAGCCATTTAGACAGAACCTACACTGTTTCATTACTTACCAAAGTGGACCACCTGGTGCACAATCGCCGGAAAACAATTTATGGAATAGTTATTATCAGCATACTCATTTCAGTATATGGCATATCAAAAATAAAAGCCCTGGGATATGTGGTGGATGATTTACCAAAGAATGACCCCATTTATGCTGATATGCATTATTTCGAAAATTGCTTTGGTGGCGTGTTACCCATGGAAATTGAGATAGACAGCAAGCAGCCCAAAGGCATTTTTTCTGAAGATGGTAAAACATTATACAAAATGGAACGGCTGCAACGAATGTTGAAAGGATATGCCATTTTTTCGCGTCCTCTTTCGGTTATAGAAGGTCTGAAATTTGCTACCCAGGCCTTACACGAGGGCGACCCGAAATATTACATTATGCCTTCGCAAAGCGATTTACAATCCATTTCACAGGATTTGCAAGATGCAAAAGGCAAACAAAACCTGGTGAAAGCGTTTATCGATAGCGCGAAGCGATATGCATGTATCGATTTGTTTATGCAGGATATAGGTTCCGAAAAAATGAAAGATGTGCTCACAGCAATTGTTCCGAGGGCAGACAGTATCTTCAATTATTCTGCCTCAACCCAATCGTGGCTGCCGAAAGATAAACGTTATAAAGTAACCTTCACCGGAACCTCACTCATCTTTTCAAAAGGGAATGACTATCTCGTGAAAAACCTTATGGAAAGCGTTATCCTGGCAGTTATACTGGTTTCGCTCGTAATGTATTTCCTATTTATGTCGGCGCGGATGGTGCTTATTGCAACTATTCCGAGTCTGATTCCATTGGCTATCACACTGGGCTTGATGGGTTTCTTTCATGTTCATTTAAAGCCCAGCACGATTCTCATCTTTAGCATCGCATTTGGTATATCATCAGATGGAACCATGTATTTTCTTACCAAGTATAAACAAGACATGAAAAAATGTAACCTCAGTATTTCTGAAATAGTTTCGCAGGTGATAAAAGAAACAGGCGTAAGTATGATTTATACTGCACTTATTCTCGCCTGCGGATTTATGATATTTATCTTTTCAGGCTTTGGTGGTACAAGAGCACTTGGGTTATTGGTTTCCGTAACCTTGCTGATGGCTTATTCTTCTAACCTAATTGTATTACCTTCCTTTCTTCTCTCACTGGAAAAAAGAATGAACCAGAAAGAGGAATTGAAGTCATCCCTATCTGTTAATTTCGACAGACTGGAAGAGGAAGAATCTCCAGAAGAAAAATAAACTGCCTGTTTTCTTTTATTCCACGGTCACCGACTTAGCCAAATTTCTTGGCTGGTCAACGTTACAACCACGCATAACAGCAATGTGATATGAGAGAAGTTGCAATGGTATAACAGAAATAATAGGAGCTAAATGCTCATCTGTTTCAGGAACTTCAATTACATAGTTGGCAAGATCTCTTACGGCAGTGTCGCCTTCGGTAACTACGGCAATAATATTTCCTTTACGTGCCCTTACTTCCTGGATATTACTCACTACTTTCTCATAAGAAGGGCCCTGTGTGGCAATAACCACAACAGGCATTTCTTTATCAATAAGTGCAATAGGACCATGTTTCATTTCAGCGGCCGGATAGCCTTCAGCATGGATATATGATATTTCTTTCAGCTTCAAAGCTCCTTCTAATGCAACGGGGAAAGTATATCCGCGTCCGAGATAAAGGAAATTACGGGCATCCTTAAATATTTCTGAAAGTGCTTCTATTTCCTTATTTTTCAGCAATACTTTTTCCACCTTTTCAGGAATGGCATCCAATTCCTGTAAAAGCTCATGGAATTTTGAGGTGGTTATTGTTCCCTTAGCCTGGGCTACTTCCAATGCCATAAGGGTAAGTATGGTTATCTGTGCGGTAAACGCTTTGGTAGACGCTACACCAATTTCAGGCCCCGCGTGGGTATAACTGCCTGCCTGGGTGGCCCGTGCTATAGAGGAACCTACCACATTGCAAATGCCGATTATGGTGGCTCCTTTTGATTTAGCCAGGCTGATAGCAGCAAGCGTGTCTGCTGTTTCCCCTGATTGGGAAATAGCTATTACTACATCATTTTCATGAATCACCGGGTTTCTGTACCTGAATTCTGAAGCATATTCCACCTCAACCGGAATTCTTGCCAAATCTTCAAATAAATATTCTCCCACCAACCCTGCATGCCATGAGGTGCCACAGGCAACAATTATTATACGCTCGGCATTAATAAATTTATTCCGGTAATCTGTAATTCCGCCAAGTTTCACAAGGCCTTTATTTACATTTAACCGCCCACGTAAACTATCGCGTATAGAACGGGGTTGTTCATAAATCTCCTTTAGCATGAAATGTGGGAAACCGCCTTTTTCAAGGGTTTCTAAATTCATTTCAAGCTTTTCAATGTAGGGGGTTGTGAGTTGGTCTTTTATTGTTTTAATGGTGAAGGTGCCGTCTCTTCTGAGCACCGCAAATTCTTCATCGCCCAGGTATACTACATTTTTAGTATACCCCACAATCGGGGTAGCATCGGAAGCAACATAAAATTCCTTCTCTCCTATCCCGATAACTAATGGGCTGCCTTTTTTAGCAGCAATAATTTCGTTAGGGTCATCTTTCGACAGCACCACAATAGCGTAGGCACCAATTACCTGGTTTAAAGCAATACGAACAGCTTCGGCAAGTGAAACTTTTTCATTGTTTTTAATATCCTCGATAAGATGCGCCAATACTTCTGTATCAGTATCGCTGTTGAATTTATAATTACGGTTTTTAAGTTCTTTCTTAATGGAAAGGTAATTCTCAATTATACCATTATGGATAATGGCAATATTTCCTGATTGAGAAAAATGCGGATGGGCATTCACATCATTGGGTTCACCATGCGTAGCCCAACGGGTATGTGCTATGCCGATATTTCCGGAAATATCTTTTTCATGAACAAACTCTTCCAGCTTGGCAACCTTGCCCTTGCATTTATAAATATTAAGCTGGTCGTCGGTTAATAAAGCGACCCCGGCGCTGTCGTAGCCCCGGTATTCAAGACGATGTAAACCTTTTATAAGTATAGGATATGCATCCTTTTCTCCAATGTACCCTACTATTCCACACATAATTTTAGAAATTTAGTATTTCACAAAATTAATTTTTTTTCAGTGGCGTGTAATAAATAGTTAGAGTAGGCTTGCTTGCAGGTGTCGAACCGTGATGCGCTCCATATAATACCACACGGTAAGCAGTTGTGGCAGGGTGGGACGGAACTATATATAGGCCTCTGTCTGAGTCATTCTTGCCATTAATGATGGATTGAATATATTGGGTAATTACAAAAGAGTAGGAATTAGTTCCAAAGCCTCCACCATAATAAGCTAATGCACTTTGCTGGTCAGGTGTCTCATATTGTTGTCCTTTCGAGCCGGTAACAAGCAATTCGAGCTGCGGAAAAGGAGCGAATGAGGTGGAAATATATTGCGGATCAGCAGGCAAAGTTACAACGGCCTCATTAATGGCTACATTACCCAACTTAGACCAGTTTTTATGCAGATTCGGGAAGTTTATTCTTCCTACTATACCGGCCATCGACTGGATATACATAAATTGTGGCGCAGCAATAGAATCCTTAGGGCCAACCGGGTGGGAAGCTCCAATGGGCGATGTGGCATAATCATGCGTAAAATTGCAGAAAAATTGTCCACTGACTCCCCCAATTGGAAATCCTACAGTATGCTCCGTATCATTCGGAATAAGATAGTGCCAATACACGTAAATACCTGCCCAGGAACTACTCAGGTTTATATATGAAATACCTCCTTGTCCGGGCAATTGAAGAGGATTTACTGGTGCTATACATACTCCGGCTATAACATACTTATTAAAATCGGGGTTATACCAATAATATGGGGTACCGTTAGGATTAAAACCCCCGGAAACAGCCTGGGATGTAAAATACTGCATGAAACTGTTGTTCAGTCGTATGCGCAACGTATCATTCGATACGCCATTTGGGGGTACCACCTGGGCTTGTCCAATAGGTATGCCGCTTAATAATTTAGCAGTAGTATCTGAATAATATGCATGTTCCGAAGCTATCGTATCAGCCAACCGGTACACAGCAAATGTCTGCGGATCATTATTACCATATACACCTGATACGGGCAATAGTATAACCACTGAATCAGGCTTTGCATTCACCGCCCAGGGAACGGCTGTAAGACCCGAAGGAAAAACCTGGGCATATATAGATGCCTTTGATTCTCCAAAAACAGGGTCATTAATGCTACCCAACATAGTTTGTGTAGCATTATTTGTACTAACCGAGTCCTTCAGGTACATCGATGTAACCACAGTCGCGGTATCTGTTTGGAAGGCACTTATTATATCACTTTTGGGTAATACCTGCGGGCTTAGATTGCCGGGGTTATCCGTACATGAATTTAAAATGCCGGTCAGCACAGAGCCGCCAATAAGCAAAAACCTCTTCCCTTTATTCATCAACCAATGCTCCTTCAAGCTCCATTATTTCATTATAAAAATTGGAGTAGGCTTCGGCATAATCTTCGCCAGTATGCTCTAACAGGGGTTTGCCGGATTTTACGGCATATTTTACAATATCGGCATCGAGGCCGGGTTCAGCTTTCACAACTGCATCGGCCCAGTTAATAGCCAGTTTGCTAAGGCTATTGTAGTTCGGGGTTTTAATCAATGCTAAATCGGCTGCTTCTGCATTTTCCCATTCAGCTTTGGTAGCCATGTTCTTATTAAAGGCTCCTTCTATTTTGTCATTATAAAGGGAATATACCACTTTCGTATTTTCAAAAAGAGGATCTTCGATACATGCTTTCTTAATATATAAAGGCAGTAAGCTTGTAAACCAACCATGACAATGTATAATATCAGGGCTCCAGCTTAGTTTGCGAACTGTTTCAATAACACCGCGACAGAAGAATATGCAACGCTCGTCATTATCTTCAAAAGGCTTTCCGGCCTCGTCGGTAAAAGTTGCCTTCCGTTGAAAATAATCCTCATTATCAATAAAATATACTTGCATACGGGCACGTTGAATGGAAGCCACTTTAATAATAAGCGGATGGTCATTATCGTCGATGATCTGGTTTATACCTGACAGCCGAATAACTTCGTGCAAGCCATGTCGTATTTCGTTAATACAACCGTAACGAGGCATGAACGTTCTTATTTCCCTGCCTTTTTCCTGTATTCCTTGCGGAAGATTACGTGCAATCATAGAAATAGGCTTTTCATCCATGTATGGATATATTTCCTGAGAAACAAATAACACTCTAGCTTTTTTCATAGATATTATTGGGGTTAATAAATGATTAGGAATTAGATGACTGAATGTGAATAAGTAACACTATCATTTGTAGAATTAACAAGTCGCTTTTTATGCATTTTTAAAAGCGGACTGCAAATATACTACTAAAAATCGGGATAAATGCCAAGTATTATGCACTTTTTCCGTATTTGCAGGGCAAAATAATTTGTTAAAAACGTTGGAAAATCAGAAAATTTGATTATGTAAAAGGGTCTATCTTCCTCGCCTGCTTTCAATTAGCAAATATCATGTTCTTGCTTTCTATTTGCTTTCCGTCTATTATCAGGCTGTATGTATATATTCCCCTGGCCGTATATCCGTGCTCAAACAGCACTTCATCCATACCTGTATTTAATGTAATGGGCAACCTTTTAACTTCTTGTCCTTTATTATCCCTAACTAAAATATAAGCACTCTGATAAGTAAGATGATTATTAACTTTTACATCTATATAGGTAGCAAAGTCAAATGGATTGGGTTTATTTTGCAATAGTTCGACATTTTGGTTAATGTCGGTTAAATTGCTTGTATTAGTAAGGCTGGCATTATATTCTGTAGAAGGTAAGCTTTCGATACCATTAGTATCATCTGACATAACACTTACATCGTACACGGCTGGAGCCAACCCCTTAAGTGTATCTACAAGTGTTCCTGTCATAGTATATACCGAATCCCAGTCATTAGTCAAGGTTCTCACTCCAATCCTATATTGATGATATTGGGTTTGCTTGGTTACTTGAATCCGGAGGGCATTGATTCCCGCAGTTGTAAGGCTAAGATCGGGTTGATTAGGTCCGATACCAAGCATAGCGGCAGCATTCCCATTGATTATGGTATTGCGGGCAAGGTATGGAAAGTTCACAAAAAAACTATCTAAAACAAGGCTGTTTACCTTATGTGTTCCCAATGAATCGCGGGTAGTATGTTGACGATCTTTGTATGAGGTATCGGTTACATCTGCATCGCCATCTTCATTTTCGGCTGTAAAACGCATGGCAGTATAGCCGTCTTGCCTAAAAGGAATATGGTCGCCGCCTCTTCCGGTACGGTCTTCAGGGCTCATGATGTTAATCCCCACCGGAATAGTTGCTGTAGGCAGCAGGTTTTCTTTGTATTCTAATTTGATAAAACGTGACAACCCCTTACAGGGTGCGTTAAATGACCCATAAGAAAACAACCTCACATGGGTACTATCCAAGTCTCCATAACCGGGGCAGCTTGGTGCTGACGAAGTATATCCACAGATAATACCTCCTATAACATCATTATTCAGCACTGCTTTTATTTTTACCCCTTTTGCTTTGGCATAATTTGCAAAGGCCTGGGCTCCATATAATCCTTGCTCTTCTCCGGTGGTAACCATAAATACGATGGTGTTATTGTAGCTGTATTTGCTCATTACCCGTGCCAACTCCATAACCAGGGCTGTACCGCTTCCATTATCTTCCACGCCTTCAGCTTTGCTTGTAGTATCGCAAACATTTTCGCAACGGCTGTCAATATGGCCTTCAACAATAATAATAGACTTATCTGTAGTATCTATACCCGGAAGAACTGCCAAAATATTCCGATGCTGGGTAGGTCCACAAATATTAAGCGTGAATTGTAGATATGCAGGTATAAGGCGATTTTGATTAGCCTTGCTGTATTGTTGGAACATGGAAAATACCCATCTCCTCGCAGCGCCTATACCATATTTAGAAGAAATAGTATCGGAAGCCGTATTCCGATTATAAAAAGTGGCCATTTTCAGGATATAACTCTTTAGCGTATCCGGACTTACCCTTGCATTTATACCTTTAAATATGGTATCGGGTTGATTTAATATTTTGGTGGGTAAATATTGAGAAGGATTATACTTGCCCAGCATTACCTGTTCAGCAGCAACATTTGTGCATATTTCCTTTGATTGGGAATATCCAGGAAAATAAAAACCACAAAGAAAAATGAAGAATAGTGTTAGCTTTTTCATGTATGCTGCATAAAAAACAAAGTTAAACTATTTTTTCATCTATTTAAGACTTAGCGGGAGCCGCCTGTTGGGTAAGATTTTTAAATACATCTTCCAACTTCTTTTCCTCTTTATGTATGGTAAGTACAGTCAGGTTATGCTCTACCGCATAGCGGAAAACTTCCGAACGTATATCGACTTGGGTAGTTATGTGCAGCTTTAAAGTGTTAGCATTCACCACTTCCACGCTGTCTACTCCGGCAATTCCTTTTATTTCTTCTTTATTAGGCTCTTTA
>Ga0207024_10143_pt1 | contig 14294 bp, 15 predicted proteins | sample Alteio_BWMinCont_44_FD_153470 | JGI IMG/M metagenome (GOLD analysis project Ga0207024, IMG submission 153470) | Enriched cells from forest soil in Barre Woods Harvard Forest LTER site, Petersham, Massachusetts, United States -... | ecosystem: Environmental > Terrestrial > Soil > Temperate forest >...
GGCTGGATATATATCTGAATACCTTAAGACCGGAAATCGTGAGGAAACCAGATAACGGGATCGTATTCCTTACCTCGAACGGTGCCCAATTCACCCCGAACTACCTGAGCTGGCTTGCTCGCCAATACGTGAAATCTGCGTCGATCGGCAAGAACGGCGCGTGCCACATCTTCCGCCATACGATGGCAACACTGATGCTCGAAGGCGGCGCGGACATCCGCTACATCCAGGCGATGTTGGGCCACGTGCGGCTCGACACCACGCAGATATACACGCACGTTTCGATACGAAAGCTGAAGGAGGTCCACGAGGCCACTCACCCTGGTGCTCGGTTGGACTCAGACAGCAACCAGACCTTAAAGCCCCAAGTCAAACCAGAGCTACAAGTGGAAACCGCCACTTCGCAAGATGCAAAGTAACGTTCCATCAGAAGAGCCATACCGGGCACACTGTTCGCGAATTTTTCAAGGGTCAGCTACCCACAACGTAAAATAGAGGTGATGCTTACGATGAGCCAGCAAACATCGTTGCGTGATGCCTGCACAACCTCCAAAGCAGTGAGCAGGCCAGTGGAAACGGTCCCGGAATATCCACAGGCATCATACTATCGCGCCAGATACTACGACCAGAACGCAGGAAGGTTCCTCAGCGAAGACCCCATTCGGTTTAAGACAGGAGTCGACTTCTACAGGTACGTGCGCAATCGTCCGACAAGCTTGGTGGATTGGAGTGGATTGTCACCCGCGACTTGTGGCTGCAACATTCTGACACGGATCGCTCAGGGCGCTGCAATCGGTACAGTAGGAGGGGCAATCGTCGGAGGCGTGAGTGGCGGGTTGGCAGGTGCAGTGGGTGGTGGTGCCGCGGGCACGCTCGCTCTGCCAGGTGGGGGTACGTTAGCTGGTGGAGCTGTTGGCGCGGCAGAGGGAGCTGCGGGAGGCGCATGGCTAGGGTCGCGGGTCGGTGCCTTCCTAGGTTCCGCAATTGGCGCTATCGTTGGCACTGTAGAATGCCTGAACAACAACGAAGATAGCTGTTGGGTTCAATATGAGAATGACGTTAGCCTGTGTCGGACACTTCCTAGCTCGGGTGCCCGGGCGCGGTGCTATGCAAGCGCGATGCAGCGTTACGCGAATTGTAGAGCAGGTCGTGAGCCGGGTCCGCTTGTAGACGAGTAAGATGAAGGGAAACAGCAGACATGTTCGTAGATGACCTGGGCGAGATTGTGGCAACCCGAAGGTTGTGTGTGGTTGATGACGGAAAGAGAAAAGAAGTCGAAGTGCTCCTTGGGATGCCAAGGAAACTCCAAGGCGGCGAAGATTATGCGTGTCCCGTGCTAATCAAGGGGCTCGGCAATGAAAGAATTCGCTCAATCGTTGGGGTCGACGGTTTTCAAGCCATCCAGCTGGCAATTAAATTTATCGGCGTGGAACTTAACGCTCATGGGAAAACCGGAAAACATATCCAATGGGAAGGCTCTGGCAAGGAGGGAGACCTAGGATTCCCGCTGTCAGGTGACATCTCCTGAGGGTTGCGTGCTGCACACAGAAACCGGCCTGTATTCCAACCGCGCCAGATACTACGATCCGAACGTCGGGAGGTTCGTTAGCGAGGACCCAATTTCGTTCAATGCAAAACAGTTTAACTTCTATTCCTACGTGTCGAATAACCCCGCCAGATTAAAGGACCCTTTCGGCACGTGTCCGCAATTTGATTCCGTCACTGACTATCATTTGAGATGTCAGAAAAACCCAACACAAAAGGAAAGGTGTGCTTGTCACGCGGTGTATCTACCCGATGGCAGCTGGCAAGATTTCATCGATACCTGCATGGTCTGCTTTAAGAAAGATGCTAAGCCTCGTGACGTGTGCTTGTGTCAGTGCAATCTGATCAAGAAGTATGCCCCCGATCAGATAAATAAATCGTGCGAAACTTATTGCAAGGTGCAAAATCCATGAAAATATTCATCACACTAATCTTCGCGATAGGTTTGGCCTTAGGTGGGGCAGTCGCCAAACATGCTAGCGGTCCATATGTTGTTTTGCCAAACTCCAAACTAATTGGATGTAAGGGGTCGGATTGCTCTCAGGTCTGGCAGGAGTTACGCCCGGAGACGACCGCTATATATCCACACAACATAAACATTGATATCGAGAATGGTGCCGTACTTGGGATCGTGGCGCATTACGATAAGTCGGTATCTGTGGGCGATATCAAGGCGTCAATAGATGACCATTATGGGAAATCGACGTATGTCATCGATAACGAGACCTCGCCAGTAAAGGTGTGGCGCGTCGAACCTGAGAAACTTGTGATTCAGTTGTCCGTAGAGGACAACGAAATGAAGGAGGTCATCTACCTGTCTGCAGACGCCTGGCGCAATTGGCGTAAACCACCTGCTCCCTAGCTTTGACTTAGGCGGGTGGCAGGCCCTTGACCGCAGGGCACAGAGTGGGTGCCGGACCCTTTGGTTTGTAAGGGTCCGGGTTTAGAGTCGAATACATGGACCAAGTCACCGCCCGTCCCCGTTGCGACGATTCGTCCGCAAGCACTAACTCAATAGAAACATCGTACTACCGCGCCAGATACTACGACCCGCAGGCTGGCAAGTTCATCTCCGAAGACCTTCTGGGATTTATTAGCGGCGTAGATTTCTATAGCTATGTTCTGAACAGGCCTATTCAGATGGCGGATCCAACAGGCCTGAGTCCGCAGGATGTTCAGCGGATTCGACAGATCTGCCATTCGTGTGTGAAAGATATGGCAAATGGCGGAGTCCGACGGCCGGGGGACGGCATGTGGAATGGAGGTCTCAATGACCAAAACTCTAACCAATCGCTCATCGGATTGTTTACAGGTTCGAAGTATATCGGCTGTAAGGACCAAGCTTATAGAGCTGTAGGATGCTTGGACAACGGAAACGCAATAAAACCATTCGATGCCAACTGGGACTTCTCGCCGGTCGCGTGGTGGGCCGGCTTTCACACAATCGTAAGGGCCAAGAGTAGTGATCCGAATGATCCCATTGTGTACTGCGATCCGTGGAGGGATCAGACTTGGACGGCACCTCAGAATCCTCTTCCTGAGCCGTGGCCACGCTATTCGAAATTTTGAATTTCCAAGCGAAGAGGTATTGCGGTCAGTGAGGCATTTCACTTGGACTGTTCCGAGGGACCGAAATTACACCGGAGTCCCCCAGCGATTCTGAAGTGAAGGTGCATACGACTCTTTGTTCTTGGTGCTCGCGATTTCGGAGGTTGTGGGATTATGAAAAGAGTCTTTTGGACTGTCGGAGTTGGCTTTGCCGCCCTTTTCATTGGCGGGCATGCGGGGGGCAGGGTCGGGCTCATTATTGGCTTGATCTGGGGCGCGTGCATAGGATCTGGCTTTGGGGCCATTTTCACTCAGACGATGCCGACTAAACGTTTAGTCATATATTGGGCGGTGACTCTAATGTTGGTGGGACCTTTTTTCGGCGTTGTGGTCTACGCTGCCCCTAGACCCTATGTCTCTACTGCCCAACTGGCAGTTGCCGGCGTTGTAGGCGCAGTGGCGGGCGCTTTGGTTGGCCTCGCCTTAGGGGCATTGCAGCTAATGCGAATGCGTCGAAGATCGGAAGCGCTACGTTCGGGACCAGTCGCTTGAGTGTGCCGCCCACAAGGCAGATGGCACAGACGAAAATTCCAGGTCAGTTTCGGGTGCCGCGGACGCCGGTTTTGCGTGTGAGAGTAAAGTTCATGCAAAACCCTCACGAGATTTGCAAAGCCCTCGCCGCCCATGAGATTGACCCACAAGCTGCCCAGTCTTATTACCGCGCCAGATACTACGATCAGAATGTCGGAAGATTCCTTGGCGAAGATCCAAGCGGCTTTAATGATGGCGTGAATTTCTATCGCTACGTTCACAACGATCCAATCGATAACACCGATCCCCTCGGCCTCACGACGTATAAGGGATTTCCGGCTGACAAGGAAGCGGACCTGAGAAATGCCGTGAACGAAGCCCTTAAGAGACTGCGAGAGACTTGTGATGGTCCAAGTTGTGCTGGGAAGGATGGCAAGAAGATAGCGAATATCATTGAGGACGCGACGTTCGTGTACCAGGCGAAATCTAAACTCTGCGGCCATACGGGACCCGTAACCTTCCTGCAGTTGCGGCATACATTTGCTCTCGGCCCTGCTGCATTCACTCCTAGCTGCTGCTCTCTTGCATCCACGCTGGTGCACGAAGTAGTTCACGGCATGACCCACTTGTCCGATAAGAAGCCGGACCAGGTTGAAAAGGACTGCTTCGGATGTACAGTCCCGGAGTAACTATGAAAACCCTTCAACGGCTACAATTCGTGCTCATCCCAGCGTTGGTTTTCTGCGCGTCTTTGGCGGCGAAGTGTCCTACTGGGAGCGTCACCGTTCATGGCAGAGTGGAGAATCTTCCATCTACGGTTACAGGGGCGGAAGCGACCGTTCTCGTGGAAACACCAAAGGGCACAGTTTCGAGAAGCGCCTCAGTGTCCAACGGAGAGTTCACAGTTGAGGTGCCGTTCTCCACGTACAGTTCGACGGTGCTGGGCGGAGACCACTGCAACACCGTGCCCAAGTCCGTGGAAGTCAAGATAGTGGCGGCGGGCAAGGTTTATGTTCAGAAGAGGCTCGATTTCAAAGACAACTTTGAGGCGACTAACTCTTACCTGTACCGGCTGAAGAGAGAGCTATCCCTGGATGTGCCGAAGGAAGGCGCGGACGGCACCAAGTGATTTTGGTCCTCCCTGCATCCGGGATCCCACGGGCCGATGGTTCGCGTTAAGCCGAGCGCCGGGGAGCGCCGGAAGAGCCATGCCTTCGGCATGGGGAGGAGGGGTTCCGTATCCGTCTCTTCCGATTCAAGCATTGGTCGATTGCATTGAGTTCCGAACTTTGCTACCCATTCAGATAACGTCAACAACCGATTCACATGATCCGAACACGCCACATACAAACGGAGTCGCGGTTGACCTCCACTATGACAACCCAGCCGCCACAAAAAGCATTCTGTGCGCTGCCGCTCGTTGTGGAGCTGGATTCGGGCTTGATGAGAAAGAACATCCGTCAGGCCCCAATGTCGTGGCGCACATCCATTTGCAGATCCCTCCTGGCAAGAAGGGAGGACACGGTGACCTTCCGCCAGCGAACTGTCATGACTGTGAGCGGTAACCATGTGGGAAAACCATAGATGATCGGACTACGCGCCATACTCGGATCGATGTTTTTGATAGCGGCCACGTTTTTGGGACAGGCAGGTTCGCCCTCGCCTGTGCCAGCCAGAGCTACCGAGGAAACAGCTCCCTGTAAATTGGATTCCTTGCGTCCAGATATCCAGAGTCATCTCAAGGGAAACTTTGGCACGTGGAAGGTTCAGGAAGCCGAAACTCTAAGCGAGCACGCCCGGAAGACTTGGGAGGGGAAAAAACCAATGGCATGTCCCGGAATCGCCGTAGGACTATTCCAGAACGCGAAGGCCCCCTCCTACGCCGTGTTGCTTGTCCCGATTGACCACCCGGACGCTGGGTACAGGTTCCTGGTCTTCAGCCGCAAAACTGGACAGTCATCCTACGAAGCGACGGTTGTCGAGCAGTCCGATGACCACGGAGCTTCCAATTACTTCATCCGGAAAGTCCCCATCAGTAAGTTCTTCAACGAAGAGTCCAAGAGGAGATTTGAGGTGCAGGTTACAGAGGCGATCTTGATGGTGGATTCGGCTGAGCAGGAATACGAAGCTGACATCTACTTTTGGTCGAAAGGCCGCTTTCAGCAGCAGCCTGTAGACGAATAGCCACTCGCTGGGCGGTTGCCGGGGCGCGGCTGACAGCGCGGCGCTGACGCGCCGGGGTTGCGTATGACTCATCGATGGCTCCAGCCCAAAGACAAGCCGAACCGACTAGCCCTCCGCTCGGTCCAGGGTTAAAATGCGCCCGGGAGGAAATGAACATGACCAGCTTACCTCGTCCCGGGGCCCTCGGTTATGACGCCATGCGCGACCTACATTGGTCGCCCCAAGAAAAAGCCGTCGCCCGGAAAGCGTTCGACCGAGCACTCCAGCGCGAACTGGAAGCGGTCATGGTCGAGGCCAAGAAGCAGGCTGCAAAGATCCGACAACCCTCAGAGCTCTGGGAGCTGGAACGCTATTTGACGCAGCGCCGCACGCAGATCGACCGCCAGTACGAGTACAAGTACTCGGTTCTGATTCTCGTTTTCGGCAATCTCACGCGGCAAGGAATGCTCAGCGAACAAGAGCTAGAGGGCTTGAGCCAAGACAAGCTCGACGCGATTCGCCGGTATGCAGAACTTTGAGTATTCGGTACGGTTGAAACGAAACTAGGATCTGGGTCCGATTTCTCGATCACGAAAACTTGGTATCTGGCGCGGTAGTGCAATGCATTTGACGAACCGAACGAGATGTTCAAAAGCAGGGTCCTATTGGGATCGGGAGTAAACTCAGCACGAGATAGATTACGGCCCCAATCGTGAACATTTTAGCCAAGCTCGCTCGTGAAGCTAGGTGACCTCTCTTTCTTGCAGTCAGAGCCACCAACCCCAAAAATCCTGCCAAGAAACACGCGCCGAGCAGCGCACTCACAGCTGCAACGACGTGTGCGTGATTGTCCGCAAAGAAGGCCCCACGACAAATGCTAACTACGTGCCAGCCGAGGGCCAGGGGAACGCCCTGAAGAATCCCGCACCCGGACATGACCGTAAACACGAAGGTGTTCACCAACGTGACGCAAACAACGACCACCAGCAGTTGTGTTTTAATCAAATTCTGCCCCTACCAAGGTCTGACGGGAAGCGGCGTACCCCATCCAGGCACCTTTACCGGCGGCGTCGGAAGTGGAAGCCCTGCTGCCCCGATTGCGCCGCTAGTATAAGCATTACTGTTCGTCGAAGTACTGTGATACGGGATGTTTGAGTTATTCACTCGCCGGTTGAAATCGTCCAATTTTCCTACTACGCACTTACAGTCGGACTTGTCATCGAGTAGAGTTTGAGATTGGGCGTTGGGGTCATAGTCAGGATTCAGTTTCGGATCCTTAACATAAGGCCCACCGAGCGCCTCCATATTGGGCGTCCACCAACTCCCCCCAGATCCTGGTCCAGCCCTGAAGAACAGAGGCGATGGGGGTCCCCCAGTATTGTTTGAAACGACTAGAAATGCGTGATAACCACCAGTGACACCTAGGAATTTCACCGGAGAATAAAGAATCTGCACCTTGCAAAGTCCGCTTGGGTCATTAGCTTCGGTTGGACTGTTCCCTACGTACGGATAAAAATTAGCGCTGGTGAGAAAGTGGGTTGGATCCTCACCAAGAAATCTTCCCGCACTTTGGTCGTAGTATCTGGCGCGGTAGTAATACAGCCCAGTTTCGGCGTCCGATTCGCGGCCGGTGTACTGGAACGGATTCACGAGCGAGCCTGTGGAGGCAGCTAGTTTGCCGAAGGAATCGTATGTATAAGTGTTGGCAATCGAGCCGGCCGCGTTGCTCAATGATGTGACCGAGCCCAAGCCATCGGCATGGAAGTAGCTGGTTGTGCTGCTGCGCAGCATGGCAAGGGGTTCGTCAATATTCTGCGTGTCCTCGTAGCGGGCCAGGACGGCACCTGACGCATTAGTTTCTTCGATGAGGTTGTCGCCGTCATAGGCGTAGATGCTCGTCGCAGAAGACGACGATTTGTAGATGCGCCGTCCGAACGGGTCATATTTGAAGGTAACCGTGCCGCCCGTACCTGGCAGCGTGACACTGGTTAGCCGGTTTTCGTAGTCCCATGCATTGCTTGTCGTGTTTGAGCCCACAACCTTGGTCAATTCGTTCCCATTGTAATCAACAAGTTCCCGTATGGGAACTTCGCGGCGCTGTAGAGCGCCGGAGATTTTGTAAGTCGCTGATTTCTTGATGGTTCCTATACAGCAACCAAAGTTGCTGTGCAGCACCCTTTTAGGGGTGACGTGTCATACCCCATCCCGGTGCCGCAGGCACCGCGCTCCCCGCCCGCTCGGCGGTAACCGCCGCCCACTGACAAGTCCCTCACAAACCCCCACAACGATCAATCTGACTGCGGGCCGCGCCCTCGGGCCCTCTTTGGGGGGATTCGCGATCGCGGCTGTAGGGTCCGGCCACATCAATTCAGGCCACTGATCTGGAGCGGTGTGAGCCTGTGACTTTCAATATCGAGCACATAGGGCTCGCTCTTGACCGGGGTTGCGTGCCGGTCGGAGCGCCATTTCAGGAATACCGCTGTCTTCCCATCTATTGAGACTCTGAGGTTGGTCGCATAGCCGTTCCCGTTCGTGAGCCTTTCGAGTGTTTTCGTGCCGAGGTCGATCCGGTAGATGTCATAGTCGTAGCCGTGCTTGCCGTTACTCGCAGCCATGAAAAGGATGTTCTTTCCATCCGGCATGAAGTTCGGGTAGTTCAGTATCGGGTTTTTGTGGTCAGCTTCTTTTGGCACGTGAGGGCGGAGTGACTGTGCTGGCGGTCCCGAGCCATCCAGAGAGTAAATGCAGATCTGCCGATTACTGTATAGACTCTCCGTCACGACCACCATCCTCTTCCCGTCAGGGGACACGGAGGCGGGGGAGGCCATGTAAAAGTTCTCGTTGGTGAGTTGACGTAAGTTTGTGCCGTCCAAATTACTCGCATAGAAGTCCCACGCGTGAGGATGGGTCTGTGCGATCGGGGACTCAGCGCCCTTGTATCCAGACCGAGAGAAGATAATGGTCTTCCCGTCTGGCGAAAAAACCGGTGAGAAATCGCTCACTGTTGAGGGCGACCACTGATGTGGTTCTGATCCGTCGACATTGACGATGATAATCCTGGAGCGTCTGTGATCGCTCGGCTGGTAAGCATATGCGATGTGCTTGCCGTCCGGGGAGAAAGCTGGGCTTGATTCTTCTCCGTCCTTCGTGTCTGTCAATCGTGTCGCCACGCCTGTGTCGACCGCAATCTTGTAAATAAACGAACTGTTGCCGTTGTGGAAGTCCAGAGCAACGAGCTTGCCGTCCGGGGATATGGCGACCGATCTGATTTGGTCAGAAGAGCTAGCGCCACTCAAGACGCACGTAAGGGATAGGAGAAGCAGTCCCGCTGTTAGAGCTGCTGGCGGCTTAAAGAGTCGGTTCTGTTGCAGGTCCGGCACGCTGCCCTCAACGAGAGCCTGCGCCAGCAGGAGGCGGCTGGCTGCAGCATTTTGCCCCGCCCCCTTTGCTCGGATTGTTGTACGGCTCCGCGCCTCCATTTGGTCCCGGAAGCGGTACAAGGTTCAACGCGATCCCAGCGCCAATCAGATATACCACCGGGGTGACCGCATCCTTCGGGTTGCCGACGAGTCTCCCGACGAGGAAGAAGTCGCACTTCCTAGAGCAGAGACTCCGACCCAACGGAGAGCACGGATGTTTGTCCCGACACTTGGCGTAGCACTTGTCGTGGAAACTGCAAACCTTGTCTACATAGTCGCGCGGGTCTTTGTAATAGCCGTCCTTGTCATTTGATGGAATAAAGGGTTCTACTTGACCGCCTGTCCAGTTGGGTCCACACCAGTTGCCGTGAATTTTTTTGTTTCCGGACGGGTCGTTGAAATCGACCGGATCGCCGGACACGTAGTTATAAAGATTGTAGGTGTCATTTGAAAAGCCGATTGGGTCTTCGCTCAGAAAACGGCCTAGAGTTTGGTCATAATAACGCGCCCGGTAAAAGTAGAGACTTGTTTCAGCATCAAACTCGCGGGCGGTGTATAGAAATGGGTTCGTGAGCGAGCCGGAGGAACTTGTCTGCCTTCCAAACGAGTCATAGCCGTAGGTTTGGATCAGCGAGCCCGTTCCGTTCGACAGAGACGTAATGCTGTTCAAGCCGTCCGCGTTGTAATAGCTGGTCGTGCCGCCTCGCAGCATAGCCAGCGGCTCATCCATCACATTCGCGTTTTGTGAGTAACGGGCAATAACTGTCCCGGACACGTTCGTCTCTTCTATGAGGTTGTCGCCGTCATAGGCATAGATCGAAGTGCCTGCGCTTGAGGACTTGTAGATTCTTCTGCCAAGCGGATCGTATTTGAAGCTGACCGTGCCGCCGGTTCCTGGCAATGTCACACTCGTGAGGCGGTTTTCGAAGTCCCACGCATAGCTCGTGGTGTTTGACCCCACTTCCTTCGTCAGCGTGTTGCCGTTGTTGTCGTAGGTGTATGACGTGCTTGAGGTCGCGGTCAACTCGTTCGAGGAATTGTTCGTGTAAGACGAAACGCCCAGCGACGACAGGCGGTTGCCGACCGCGTCATAGCTGTAGCTTTCCGTCGTGCTCGTGGATTGCGTTACCTGCGTCAATTCATAAATTGGATCGTACGTGTAATTCGACGTCACGTTCGCCAACTCATCCGTCTTCGACGTGCGGTTTCCAGCGTTATCCACGCCATAGGCCGCGCCGTCGAGAGTCGTCGAACCGCTCTGGTGCAGCACACTCAGCAGCCGCGACAGAGAGTCATAGGCATAGACCGACTTCAAACTGTTCGGTCGCGTCATCTGCGTGCGGCGGCTAAGCGCGTCATAAGTGAAGCCGAAGTTGCCCGTCCCGCTGAATGCGCTCGGCGGCGTCAGCGTTTGCAAACGGTTCAGCGTGTCATACGCGTAGCTGGTCGCTCCGCTCTCTGGATCGGTGAATCCAGTGCGGTTCGAAGCGGCATCGTAGGAATAGCTTGTCGTGAAGTTGCGCGAAGTTAGAAACGCGTAGTTGGTCGTCGCCCCGGTGAGCCGCCCCATGTTGTCAAACGTGAACTGGTACGTGCCCGTGGGATCGGTCACCTGCGTCAAACGGCTGTCGTTATCGTACGTGTAATTCACGGCCGTGCTATCAGGATACGTCTTCGCCGTCAGCCGATTCAACTGGTCGAAGGTGTAGGTAATCTGCTGGTTTTTCCTGTCCGTTTTGCCAGTCAGATTTCCAACCGCATCATAGCCGTAAGTCTCTACATAGCCCGACGGAAACGTAGTTTTCGTAACTCGCCCGAAAGCATCATAAGTAAACGAGGTCGTGTGGCTGTTGGCGTCCTCAATGCTCGTCAGATTGTTTTCTGCGTCGTAGCCGTAGGTCGTCACGTTGTTCGCGGCGTCCTTCACCGAAGTCAGCCGGTCCGCATCGTCATAGGCGTACGTGGTCGTCTTCCCGTTCTGGTCCGTCACGGAAGTTCGCCGGCCGCGATAGTCGTACGCGAACGTCGTGGTGATCGATCCACCGGGATACGTGATGGTCTTCAGCCGATCTCCGGTGTCAAAGGCGAACGTGGTTTGGTTGCTCATTGCGTCCGTGACCGACGTGCGGTTGCCGTGCGAATCGTATCCGTAAGTTGTCACGTTGTTCTGCGCATCCGTAACAGTGGCGATCAACCCTGCCGTAGTGTAGGTAAGCTTCGTGAGATTCCCGAGCGGGTCGGTGATCTGCGTCAGTTCGCCTAGGGAATTGTAGGCAAAATGTGTGACGCTCGCCGCCACGCCGCTACTGGGCACGGGTGTCGTGACCGTCAGCAAGTTTCCGTTGGAGTCGTAGGTGTTCGTCGTCACGTTTCCGAGCGGATCGGTCGTGGTCAGAACTTCGCCAAAACTGTTGTACGTGTACGTGGTTGTGGCCGACGTGCTCGAAGTGATCGGAACGGTCACCGTCAGGACGTTTCCATTCGAATCATAGGTGTAAGTGGTCGTGTGTCCGTTCTCGTCCGTTTTCGTTAGAACGTTTCCCAGGCTGTCGTAGCTGTTACTGATCGTTCCGCGCATCGTGCAACTTGAACAACCCGACCCCTGCGAGCTGGAAGCCACCCACATCCCTCCCGTCTGCTGAGAATTGTAGGTCGTTGGATTGCCGAGCGAGTCCGTTATTTGTACGGAAGTAGTGAGGGTGAACGTCGGCCCCACGACAGTTGAAGAAGCTACTCTCACCATAGCCGGGCCAGTGGACGCCGCTGAAGGGAAGGTAGCCACAATCTGCGTATCGCTCCAACTGTGTATGTTTGTGGCGGCTACACCATAAAAGCTCAGGGTGCTGCTGCTCTGTGTCGAACCGAATCCAGCGCCAGAGATGGTTACGGTCGTACCGACCGGGCCACTACTCGGAGAAACGCCGGTGACCGCGAGTGGTTCGAGGACAGTGAACTGCACACCGTTGCTTGTAACGGCATCCTCGGTAACCGTCACGGGTCCGCTGGTCGCGCCCGGAGGAACGACGAGCGTGACGCTGGCGTCGCTCCAGGACCTTGTACTCGCCACCACGCCATTGATTTGGACCGTGCTATTACCCTGGCTTGAACCAAAACCGGAGCCACTCATCGTTACGATCCCTCCAACGGAAGCGGCAGGGGGCGTGAAGCTACTGATCGTCGGCTCAATCACATCAAACGTGATGTTGGACGGGCTGGAAATTGAATTCACCGTGGCTGTAACGAGCCCTGGCCCTGATGGGGCCGTGCCGGGCACGGTAGCCACGATCTGTGAGCTGCTCCAGCTCGTGATCGAGGTCGCCAGCACGCCACTGAAGCTCACTGTGCTGTTGCCCTGCGTGGCTCCGAAGTTCGAGCCTGTGATGGTCACGCTGGTGCTAATCGGTCCCAGGACCGGTGAAACACCAGTGACAAATGGAGAAGTGCCAACGCTGAAGGAAACATGGTCGAACGTGGCGGTCGCAAGAGCGGAAGTGGTGCCGCTGGCGACACCCAGCCCTGCATACACGTTTTGTGCCATGCTGATGGTTTGGGTGCTGCCTATCTGCGTCCATGCGATCCCATCGGGCGATGCGTACGCGTTAAGCGAATTCCCCGTCCGCACGATTTTCATCCAGTAGGGCGCAGACTCGCCGCTTATATTGTCGTCAGCGTTAGTTCCCCCGGTAGTTGTGCGCCAATAGAAATGAGGAGTTCCCCCGTTGAGGATCGTATACCCATAAGTCGAGGACTGATCCAGAGTCTCGCGAATCATTACCCCAGCCATCGTGGATGTAGCTGCGCTGACCACTCGCGCCACAATCGTCCCATCACCGGACAAGGGCTGATATACAAAATGGAACGCGTCAGCGGTATTCGAGCTCTGGGTCCCCTGTCCCGCGCCATTCACCGTAAATGTTCCGCTCGCATATCCCGCAGTACCGGCGATTCCTACCAAGCCCACATCCTGATCGAGCCAGGGGGTCGGCAAAGGTTGCGTAGTCACCGTAAAATCCACAGAGTTGCTGTCATTCATGCTGGGCTGTACCGAAACGAGCAGTGGCCCCGAGGTCGCTCCGGAGGGAATCGTAATGACGATAGAAGTATTGGTCCACGAGTTGACTGTGACCGGTACATCGTTGAGTGTTGCTAAGCTCCCATTCTGTGAGGCCCCGAAACCAGACCCGTTGATGAGCACTTGGCTCCCGACTGATCCGGTTGTCGCAGACGTGCTCGTGATGGTCGGCGCGGCGGACGCTGTTGAACTTATGGAGACACTGTCAAACGTAGCGGTGGCTAGAGATGAAGAGTTTCCGCTGGCAACGGCTAGGCCAATGTAAACACTCTGGGCCATAGTGATCGTTTGGGTCGTCCCCACCTGATACCAACTCTCCCCGTCCGGCGACCAATAGGAGTTAAACGAATTTCCGGTCCGGACCAGCTTTACCCAGACAGGCAGCGGTTTTCCTCCGTTGTAGTCGTAGGAGTTTGCACTTCCGGTCGATGTCCGATAGTCGAAATAGACTCGTCCCGAATGACCCGACGTGTATCCGTGCGTCGAAGATTGATCCAACGTCTCGCGAATCATCACTCCGGCACTCACACCCTGCGGCAAACTGACCACGCGCGCTACAATTGTCCCGTCGCCGGACAAGGGCTGATACACAAAATGGAACGAGTCCGAGGTATATGGGCTAGGGGTCCCCTGTCCCGCGCCATTCACCGTAAACGATCCGCTCGCATATCCAGCAGTGCCGGCGATTCCCACCAAGCCCACATCCTGATCCAGCCAGGGGGTCGGCAAAGGTTGCGTAGTCACCGTAAAATCCACAGAGTTGCTGTCATTCATGCTGGGCTGTACCGAAACGAGCAGCGGCCCCGAGGTCGCTCCGGAGGGAATCGTAATGACGATAGAAGTATTGGTCCACGAGTTGACTGTGACCGGTACATCGTTGAGTGTTGCTAAGCTCCCATTCTGTGAGGCCCCGAAACCAGACCCGTTGATGAGCACTTGGCTCCCGACTGATCCGGTTGTCGCAGACGTGCTCGTGATGGTCGGCGCGGCGGACGCTGTTGAACTTATGGAGACAC
>Ga0207024_10066_pt3 | contig 13985 bp, 10 predicted proteins | sample Alteio_BWMinCont_44_FD_153470 | JGI IMG/M metagenome (GOLD analysis project Ga0207024, IMG submission 153470) | Enriched cells from forest soil in Barre Woods Harvard Forest LTER site, Petersham, Massachusetts, United States -... | ecosystem: Environmental > Terrestrial > Soil > Temperate forest >...
CTGATATCCGGGGAGGCTTGGAAGCTGTATTTTTCCGCGGGCATTTCGTCGGCAGCGGCGATCAGGTTCTTCGCATTGTCGTCAAGAACCTTGCGAACCGTGGCAGTCAGCGGATCGGCTGGCGCATCCTGCGCCTGCGCCATTAGGGGCGCGATCATACAGAGTACGGCCAGACATAGGAATCGCTTCATTTCAGATTTCTCCTTTGTACGATCACTCGGTGAAAGAAGAATACGACGGATGGAAGGGAGGTTCAAGCAGCGACACGCGCATTCGCTTTCATTTATTGCAATGTTAAAGCAATTTTACATTTCAAATTTCGAGGCAGTCCTTCCATCGCGGTTCATTTACGCATACTTCACCATGGCCATAAATCCAAAATCCATGTGCAATTGCATGTGACAATGAAACAGAGACAGTCCAGGATGATCGGCGATGAAATCAACCTGCGCTTCGCTAAACCGGGCAATATTGAGAACATCCTTCATGATTCCAGACGCGGCTTTTCCGTTCACATTCACTACTTCAAAACTGTGCCGGTGCAAATGGAGCGGGTGAGTGTCTCCGGTTTGATTGCGGAAAATCATCCGGTAACGTTTTCCCGCCTGGACGATCAGCGGATCCGTATCCGGCCATGATTTATCGTTAATCGTCCAACGATTGAACGTAACGCGCTCGCCGGGGATCTTTTTGAATGTCAGGTCAAATTTTGCGTCCGGCTCGGGCACCGTTGTCCTGCCGCCAAAGAGCGTGTAGTCCCAGGGGATTTTCGCCGGCTGCACCCAACTCGGCTCGCCCTTTTCGCCCGCGTACTCGATGACGATCCCCATGCCCTTCGCGCGATCCTCATCGCGCGTCGAGCCCAGGACCCACACGCCCGGCTGGTTCATTTCGACAATTACGTCCGCGCGTTCGGCCACCCCCAGGGTGAGGATGTCCACCTCGGCCTGGGTTGGTACAGGATTTCCGTCCATTGCAATGACTTTAAACTTGTGCCCCGGCAGGGCGAACGAAATGTCTTCGGTGGCGCTGGAATTGAGGAATCGGAGCAGGACGCGTTGTCCCTTCTTAACGCGAATCGGATCGCCGTGCCCCAGCGACTTGTCGTTGATCGTCCCGTGTTCGTAGGCGATTTCCCATCCGTTGTTTTGCGGACCCATGTGCGCCAGCGACGGCCCCCAATGATGCGCAGCCAGAAAGAATTCCTGATCGTAATTCCCGGGCTCGCTCTTGGGCTCAACATAGAAAAATCCAAACTGCCCGTTGAACGTGCCACGCTCCAGCTCGCCCTTGGACGCCATATGCGTGTGGTAATAGCGCGTGCCGGATGGCGCGGGAACGATCGTGAATTTGCGGTTGCCATGAGCGGGAACCAGTGGCGTTCCTTCCTCTTCCGCCCCGTCCACGTCGGACCCCACGAATTGCCCGTGCCAGTGGACCAACTCGGGCATGTCGGTGTCATTGTGCACCTCGACGGTGGTGTGCTTGCCTTCGCGCGCGCGCAAAATCGGACCAGGAGTTTTTCCATTATATCCGGTGGTTTTAATCACCACGCCCGGCGCGATTTCCACGCTGGCCGGGCCGATGCGTAGTGAGATATCGGGTTTGGCCAACGGCAGCGCGGCCAAATTGGAAAAGCGTGGCGTGGAAACAAGTGCCGCGCCCACTGCGCTCGTGCCGGCGGCCGCTAGAAATTCTCTGCGATTCAGCATGATTCACCTCTGGTCTTATACAGACAACAAATGCAATTGTTGACGAAACGTCATATTCCATTCGTCTCATTGCAGTGTCAAGCGGGAATCATTTAGAATCTCGAATCGGGGGAGTGACTCGCTATGACTCAATCCACATTCATATATTTATGTGAGCAAGCCTGAAATTCGAATGACAAAACCAAGAAGAGAAGAATTGTGGCAAGCTGCAATTTGCTTGCTCTGTTTAATCTTACTTTCCCGAGAAATAAAATATTTGGGACCGTCAGAATTTAGTGGCGGCTACATCACAGGCCGATTGTTTTGGTTGGCCGATAAGGCGTGGGTTTTGTTTGGAGTGGGTCTGCTCCTGACTTTTGTATTTCGACGTGCTGCTGCTGGATTTTTGCTGGTAGCCTCCCTCCTCTGCTGGCCACTCTATTTATACCTCACCTTTCCGGCTGTCGTTCGGAAGGCCATCGGGGGAGAATACAAGGTGCCACTTACAATGGATGTCATCTGGGACAAATGGGCGATTACTGGAATGCTTACCCTCGTGCTGGCGGCGTATATTTCCATTCGTAGTTTGTCAGTGACTACCAAAGCCAACCCCAGGTGAGCCGGATCGCCGGAGTTGATGCAATATTCCCGGGGCACTAACTCGCTGGCCGAACGACTCTGATACAATCTAAACTTTTCCACGGCCCCTATGGATTTGCCGACACCGAAAATTCACCTGCCGCTCTGGCTGCAGGCCATTGTCGCCTCCGCCGGAGGGCTGGGACTTTTCCTGATCGCGTTTCTGGATTCCTCAGTCCTCTCGTTTCCAATCATCAACGACCTGCTCCTGATTGACCTGTCCGTCCGCAATCCCACTCGCATGCCCTATTACGCGGTGATGGCCACGGTGGGCTCCGTGGGAGGCTGCCTGCTGCTTTACTACCTGGCGCGGAAGGGCGGCGAGGCCATGTTCCGGAAAAATGCCGGACCGCGCGCGCAGCAGATTCAAGGGTGGATTAAACGAAACGGTTTCGTCAGCATCCTGGTCACGGCGCTGCTGCCGCCGCCAACCCCATTCAAAGTATTCGTGATTGCCGCGGGGGCCCTGGAAATGCCGGTGCGGACGTTTGTGCTGGGCTTGCTGGTGGCGCGGGGATTTCGTTTTTTTGCGGAAGGATTTCTGGCTGTGAAATATGGGGACCAGGCCAGCGGATTTCTGCTCACGCACAAACTGGAAGTTGCCGCCATCACTTTAGGCGTTGTATTTTGCCTGTACCTTGCGTCACGGCTGGCGTTTCGCGCGCCAGTTGCGAATTGAAATCAATTCTTGGTGGCACAGGCTTCAGCCTGTGCGGTTTAGATCTCGCACGCGCACAATTTAAACCACACAGGCTGAAGCCTGTGCTACTAAAACCGCGTCCCGCACCCGGCTGCGAATTCTAGTCAAATTCCAGTCGCTCACTGATCACCTGGTTTTGCGGATTCAATTCAATCACCGCAACGATGCCTTGTTGTCCGGGAAGTTCCGACGCGTAGCGCATATCGCGGATCCTGACCTCGAATCCCGCGCCGTTGGGTTCCACATTCGCGAGCGGAAATCGCGCCCAGTTCAGAAATTCAATTGCGGTGGAGCTGGCGACGGCATTGTTCAACGCCAAGGACGGTTGCGGCTTGAAATGTACCTCGGCCAAATCCGGATCGAAGTTGCGCCCCGGACCCAGCGGCACTTCCACATTCAAAAGCGCGTTGTCCGTTTCCACCACTCCGTGCCACGCGAGCGGATTGGAGGGATTCGGAAACGCCGCCACCACCAGAGGCGCCTGCGCCCGATATTCGCGCGCGTCCAGCAGCGCAAGGGCGCGCTGGTGGGCATAGACACGGCCTGCAATAAACAGCGTCACCAGAATTAATCCGGCGATCGCGCCGCGCTGCCGCCCTTGCCGCTTGGGTCTTGCTCCGATTTCTTCGTGAATTATCCGAAACAGTTCCGGCAGCAACAGTCCGGCGAGCAAAAAGAAAATGATCCACGCGTCCACGGACTCGGCCGCGTCCCACGCGTACCACTTCGCGCTGAACGGCCACAGCAGCTTTACGCCGGAGCCGTTCAGCAAATCGAGCAGAAGATGCGCGGCCGCCCCGATCGCGCAAATGAATATCGCGGTGATTAATTGGACGGCCAGGTTTGGATTTTTTCGTCCGAATTTTCGTCCAATGAACCAGAACGACGCCGCGACCCCGGCCGCCAGGGCGGCAGTTCCAAGCAAGGAATGTGTGGCTGTGCGGTGCCACTGCAGAAAGGCGCTTGCGCCGCCCATCCGCGTAACCCAATCCACATCGGCGATCAGCCCGGAAACGACCAGCATCGGCGTGGCCATGCGTGTCACTTTGTTCAGCCCGGATCGCCCTAATGCGATCGAGGCGAGGGTGTGCGTAACAGGTTCCATGGGAAAATGTGCCGTTTAGAACTGGCAAGAATTAAAATCGTACAGGCTGAAGAGATTTGGATTGCAACTGTCAAATCTTTGTAGGGCACGGCTTCAGCCGTGCCGTATCGATTGCACACTCAATACGGCTTTAGCCGCTGGCCTGTTTAAAATCGACTTGCCGCACGGACTCGGAAGCCCGCGACTATACTATTCCGGATCGGGTATGGCCAGGGTCAGAGCGTCAGGAACGATGCTGAAATCTACCGGCAACCGCCCGGCGGGCTCTCCATCCACCTGGATCAATACATGCGAAGAAGTGGTGGACGCGCAATGCAGCGAGCTGGCCTTGAAGAAGTGGACATGCCGGGCGCTGCGTAATTTTCCGGCCCAGATCAAAGGCATATAGGCGAGGTATTGCCAGGCGCTACGCGTGGTCACAAAGGCGAGTTCAAATTCAGGGCGGCGAAGATCGGCTTCGGTCGTGATCTTAAATGGGCCGCCGTAATGTTTGGTGCGGCCCACGATCACCAGGGAAGCGTCAATCGGACCGTCGGCCATCATGGTTCGGAAAAGCGGAAAATTGTAGCGTGTGAGCTGGCGAAACCCTTCTTGCCAGTACGCAAAAATTCCGGATTTTTGTTTAATTTCCGGGCGGACGGCAGACACCAAAGCCCCGTCGGCTCCGGCTCCCGCCAGACTCAAAAAATAACGAGGCTCTCCGCTGGATTTTTCAGGGATCGCCAGGCCCAGGGCGATGCGGTGGTAGGGCGCTTGCGCAATGCGTGCCGCTGCGCGCGGCAAATTCCAGGGAAGGCCCAGCTCTTTGGCCAGCACGTTCGCCGTTCCCGAGGGCAGAACGGCCATGGGGACCTGGCTGCGCGCCAGTCCGTTCACTGCTTCATTGACCGTGCCGTCTCCGCCGCACACGATCGCAAGATCACGCGATTGCGCAACGGCTTGCCGCGCGAAAACCGTGGCTTCTCCGGGCGCGGTGGTTTCCTGGAGTTCAGTCTCAATGCCGGCCTCGCGGAAGATGCGCCGCGCTTCGTCCAGTTGCGGCACACGGCGGCCGCCTCCGGCGGTGGGATTCACAATTAGAACTGCGTCACGATGTCCATGGATCACTCGGTTTGCACCATCCAATCGAAAAGAACAAGCATAACTCGTTCCCGCGGAAATACACTTAGTTTCTGAGCTGGGACTCACATTGTATACTAAACGCCACCCTAAATTGTTTTCGAGGCGACATGGCGAACGATACGAAGACTGCAAAACAGGTTCGGAATTTACGCGAGATCATTCGAAAACATGAGGATCGCTATTATTTCGGCATTGATGAACCACGGATTTCGGATGCATCCTTCGACAAACTGGTCGCCAAGCTGAGAAAGCTTGAAGCTGACAACCCAGAGCTCGCGCTCGCAAACTCGCCGACGCGGAGGATAACAGAACTGTCGAGGCAGCCTTCTCTATTCACCCCGTTCCAAACCGTCCCGCATATACGACCCATGCTGAGTTTAGATAATGCTTACACGGACGAGGAATTAGTGGATTTTGATCGGCGTGTTCATGAGCTAGCGCAAGGATCTAATGAATCTATTCACTACGTATTGGAACATAAATTTGATGGTCTTAGTGTATCTCTGCAGTACGCGCGAGGTGAATTGGTCAGAGGGATAACTCGAGGTGATGGAACTTCTGGGGAAGACGTCACTCAAAACATAAAAATGATTAAGTCAATTTGCCTGAAATTTCCCGCTGTGCGGATTGAAGCGTTAGACATTACAGATGAAATAGAGGTTCGCGGCGAAATCCTTATGCCCAAGAGAGCGTTCGAAACTTTAAATCGGAACCAGGAAAGGGAAGGTGGTAAGACATTTGCCAATCCGAGAAATGCTGCAGCCGGGGCAGTTAGGCAGATTGACCCAGAAATTACAGGTTCGCGAAATCTTCAATTTTTTGCCTATCAATTGCTTGCGGGGGAGCGTTCTCTCATCAAAAGGCATTCAGAATCCTTGGCCATCCTTAAGCAACTGGGTTTCAATGGAAAGCGAAAAGATTCGAAGGTAGTGTCGTCAATTAAAGAAGCAATTCGCTATAGCAAGGTGGTAGAAAAGAACCGCGACCGCCTTCCGTATGAAATTGATGGGATCGTCGTGAAGGTAGATGATTTTCAATTGCAGCGGGTACTCGGCTTTACTGCTAAGGCTCCTCGATGGGCAATCGCATTCAAATTCCCCGCGAAACAAGAAACTACAACTGTTAGAAAGGTTGAATTTCAAGTCGGAAGAACAGGAACTCTAACACCAGTGGCGCGCTTACGTCCCGTTGTGGTCGGCGGTGTGACCGTCAGCAGTTCGACGCTTCATAATATGGATGAGATCGAGCGATTAGGCTTGCAAGAGGGTGATGTTGTTGTAATACAGCGGGCAGGCGATGTGATTCCACAGATCGTTAAGGTCGTTGAACACACCAAGCACAGCGAAGCTATTCGCGTTCCTGAATTTTGCCCCGAATGTCACAGCCGGATTCACAAGGACCCGGAAGAAGTTGCCTACCGCTGCGTCAATGCCGGCTGTCCGGCCAAGCGCAAGGAATCGCTGTTGCACTTCGCCGGACGCCACGCCATGAATATTGACGGCCTGGGCGAGAAGATCGTGGATCAGCTTGTGCAGAAAGAACTCGTAAAAGACGTCGCGGATTTGTATGAATTAAAGTTGGACGACGTCGCCGCGCTCGATCGCATGGCGGAAAAATCGGCGCAGAATCTGCTCGATGAAATCAAGGCCAGCAAGAGCAACAGCTTGGCGCGCTTGATTTTTGCGCTGGGAATGCGATTTGTCGGAGAACGCACCGGCCAGCTTCTGGCCGATCATTTTTCATCGCTGCCCAAGCTCGCCGAAGCATCTCTCGAGCAATTGGAAGAAGTCACCGAGGTCGGTCCGAAGGTCGCGCAAAGCATTGCCGATTTTTTCTCCGAACCCGCCAATCAAAAACTAATCAAGCGCCTGAAGGACGAAGGTCTGAAAATGACCGAGAAGCGCGAGGCGCTGGAATCCACGCGCCTGGTTGGCAAAACGTTTGTATTTACCGGCGCATTGTCCCGGCGGTCGCGGGAGGAATCCGGCGCGGAAGTCATGCGCCACGGCGCTAAAGTTTCGGGATCGGTGAGCAAGCTGACCGATTACGTGGTCGTGGGCGCCGACCCGGGATCCAAGTACGAAAAGGCGCGCTCGCTCGGCGTGACAATCTTGAACGAGGACGAGTTTGACCAACTGCTTGCCGGTAAGTTACAAATTGCGGATTCCGCGCGGGCTTCCGGCATGGCTACTTCCAATTCAAAACAGAAAAGAAAGTCAGGAAAGTCTTCGACTGACGCCAAGACCGTCGAACCAAAATCCTCATCCAGCAAGTTGAAGAAAACTTCGCAGCAGCCACTATTTTGATTCTGAATGGAAGCGCCTGCGGAACGTGATGGCGTGCGCCTTGTTTGTTCAATTTTGGACAAGTGTGTAAAGTTTACCCGGCCCGCCCGAGCACGAGAAGTTCCATTTCGACCGCGCATTTCCTCAATCATCTGATATACAATCCTTTGCGTTATACGGACGGGCATTCCCAAAACGGTTGCACACGTGCCCTAGCCCATGTGTACTCTGGGAATGGAAATCCTGGGATCGTACCAAAACGGTCCAGGACCAAAATGGGGGAGAAAAGAATTATGAGGAAGGTAAGTTTACTTTCCATGGCTACTTTAGCTGTGGGCATGTTGTTCGTGGCAGGATGCGCGACCAAAAAGTGGGTTCAGCAATCCATTACGCCAATTGAACAAAAAGTCGCGGATGTGGATAAGAACTCGCAGGCTCGCGATTCCTCGCAGGTTGCGGACATCAACAAGACCAATGGCGTAGTGGATGAGGACGAGAAGAAGTTGTCCGCCACCACCGAAATTGCCAGAACTGCCGACAATACTTCCAAGGGCGCCATGTCCAAAGCCGATATGAATGCCAAGGGCCTGGGCGATTTGCGACAAGTAGTCGCCAACATTGACGATTACAAACCCACAGGCGAAGCCGTCGTGGTGCATTTTGGAATCAGCAAGAGCACTCTCACGGCAGATGAAAAGGCCAAGCTGGACGCAGTCGCCACGCAAGTTACCTCCTTGCCGCGCTACTTCATCACTGTCGAAGGATTCACGGATCAGACTGGCGCAGCGTCTTACAATGACACTCTCAGCCGCGAGCGCGCCAATGCCGTGATTTCTTACCTGGTTGGCAGTCACGATGTTCCGGTCTATCGCATTCACATGGTTGGGCTGGGACAGCAAAAGTTGATTGATGCCGGCAAGGGCAAAAAGGCTCGCGAAGCCAGCCGCCGCGTCGAGATCACTATTTTCAGCGCCAAGCCGTTGACCGCATCCAGCGGGATGTAAGCAGCTCGTTTGCACTGAGAACGGAAAACGAACACGGAAGGCGAAGATATCCCCTGCCGCCCATCCCCGTCGATGGCCGCAATCTCTCCAACTGAATCTTTGTGCGCCATCTTCGTCCCGAACGACCAGGGACGAAGATGGCAGCATAATATCTCTGCGCTTGCGCGTTTGGTTTCGCAGCGGCCGCCCATTTTATTGGGCGGGCAGGTTTTTGATTCGATCATAAATCAAATTGATTCACTACCCGCTGCCAATCGTCTTGGTTCATTGCGCCCACACGCGCTATACTAATTTTTGGTGGGCAAGCCGGGTGATCGCTGGGCCGCCTTCGCAAGAAGGCCGGCCGGGAGGAAAGTCCGGACACCGTTGGGCAACGCGCCTGGTAACGCCAGGGGGCTGATACTTCTGCTGACCTGCGCAAGCAAGTCGCGAGGTTTCGGTTACGGACAGTGCCACAGAAAATAGACCGCCGGTGCAACGCGCCTCGGTGGCCGTCTGAAGGAAAACCTTCAGAAGGTCTTGAAGACGGCTCGCGCGAGCGGGCTGTCGAAGGCGATGGAGCACGGTAAGGGTGAAACGGTGGGGTAAGAGCCCACCGCTCCGCTGGCAACAGCGGAGGCACGGCAAACCCCGCGTGGTGCAAGGCCAAATAGGAGGGGAGAGCTGCCCAGCTCGTTAGGACCCTCGGGTAGGCTGCTGGAGTCCAGGTGCGAACCTGGACCTAGAGGAATGATCGCCAGGGTGCGCAGGCGTAAAAGTTTTGCGCGCCCGACAGAATCCGGCTTACAGGCTTGCCCGCCATAAAGTCTTTTGGAATCATTGCAGTCGTTCCAGCCGCGGCCGTGACGTAACGGCTATCTCCGAACCTCACCTATTTTCCATGATATTGCGAGCGCGCTCCCGCAACTCGCGTACGAACGGCGCGTGATGGTTTTCGACCGTCTCGACGGGATCACTGTGCTTTAAGTCGGCTTTTCTTACTTGAAGCCCTCTCATAACTAGTATTTGTGGGTCGCGGTTTCAACGGCGACATTAAACCGCCAGCAAAGACAGGGCATAAGCCCTGAAGACCACGGCACCCCAAGGTCAGCCGAATTTATGAGACAAGTTCTCGTTCTTTTAATCGCCATCTCCAGGGTGACGGACTACGTTGAGGAGGCCACTGTGGACCGTCATTTTTCTGCTCTTGTAATCAATAAAACCGAGCTTCCGGAACTTATTCATAAAATGATTAATCCGCGACCTGGTGGTGCCCACCATTTGTGCCAGGTGTTCCTGGCTGATCCCGGCAACCACGGTTTCGGTTTTGCTGTCCTTGTTAAAATGGGACAGCAGCAGGAGCATCCGTGCCAGGCGAACCTCGCTGGAGTTAAAAATCTGGTCCACCAGATCGGCTTCGTATCGGATGATGCGGGAAAGCAGATGGGTGACGAACATTTCCGCGAGCCCCTTCTCGTCGCGCAGCATACGTGCCAGGATCGGCTTCTCGACCCGGGTTAGAGTGCAATCTTCCACCGAAATAGCCGTTGCCGTGCGAAAGGGCTGACCTGCCAGGCATCCTTCACCGAAGAATTCACCGGCGTCCAGAGTGGCGACAATCGCTTCCTTGCCGTCAAAGGAGGAAACCGCCAGCTTCACCTTGCCTCGTCCGACAAAGTACAGAGAATCTGCAGGCTGTCCTTGTGTGTAGATGTTACGGTTCCCGCGGTATTCTACAACGCTTTTTCCGGTCGAGATTCCAGCCAGGAAGATTTCCCACCCGGCAGCTGGGCGCATCTTGTCTGCTGCAACGGATGCGCTCTTCTTAACCATAGGCGAGCTCTTCCAACGAGCCGTAGGGACGGGATTTCCCTTTGCCAACTCATGCCCATTACCGGAGGCGAGACGGATCGTTGAAGGCAATTGGCTCCTTAAGGTCATTTTTTCGAGTTCGGCCATCCATTACTCCCGCAATTTTAGGTCTAGTCCTAAGAGCACTTTGCTTTGGTCCGAAAGGTCCCCGATGAGCCTTCGCAGCGGGCGCGGGAGCTGTTTAATCAACGTGGGCACCGCCACAATCTGTTCATCTCGGGCCAGATTCGCGTGCCGGCAAATATCAATGATTTCCAAGTCATACTGACCATTCAAATGCTGCTCACAAACCTGCTTAATATTCTTTGCTGCTTCTGTCGATTTCAAAGTGGGTCCGTTTACGTACAGACGCAACACGTACTTTGCGTGGGGGGAATTGGAGTCAGGATGGTCCATTTCCCCAGGCAATTTGGGCTTCCGTTTTCCCGCCGGACCAGTCTTTTTCGCAGGCTTTTTCAAGTGAACCTTTCTGAGCTTGGTCAAACTACTGGTTGCAGGGCCAGGCCAATCAACGTCCGCTCGGAGTTGGACAGGTCTCCAATGATCTTTCGAACCGGCCCTGGGAGATCTCGGACCAGAGTCGGAACTGCTACGATCTGGTCGCCGCGCGCCATCTCCGGATTCTTCAATAGATCAATCACTTCGATCTGATAGCGCCCTTTCAAGTGTTTTTCACACAGCACCTCGAGGTTGGCAAAGGCGCGAATCGATTTGGGAGTCTGGCCTGCCACGTAGAGCCGCAATTTCCAAAATTCCGGTTTCGGGGGCTTCGATTTGCGAGGCCGAGCGCGAGATTTGGTCTTGGTTTTCGGCATTTAGCGTTTCCGCGCGGATGGCGCGCCCCCCACCTTTTTGTAGGCGGAGGCGTCCGCTTCCCGGCTCCGCACCATCTGCCCGCGGCCCTGCAACAGCTCTTCGTCGAGTAATTTCGATTCGGAGATGCTCTGTTTAATAATTTCTTCCTCCACTTCAAACTCCGCCCGGAGCATGGTCATGCGGGCTTCGAAGATCTCGCGCTTGCGTTCCAGTTCGCGCCGGCGGGTCTCCTGCTCTTGCTGGCGGAACGTGACCACGGCTTTCTCGCGCCCTTCTTGTGACACACGTGCGGAACCAGTCAGCACGCCTTCGGGTCCGAGGTACACGTCCAGCATTCGGAGGCCATCATTGGTGAGCAGGAATTCGCGAATCTGGTTGGAATGCTCCATGCCTCGCGATTTCAGGACGTAGAGAGCGCGGTTGCGCTCTCCTCCCACTTCAATGGCTTTCAGCAGGAGCCAGGTATCCATCAGGGAGGAGACGTCTGCCTCGCTGGCTTCCAGGGAGCCGCCAGCCGCGGTCAAACTGGTGAAAATCGCGGTGATTTCCTTGGTCTTGAGAAAATCGACCAACCGCGTGAGCATGGACCGCACCTCGCTCAGGGTGCTGACCATGAGCAGATTGGTAATCGGATCCACCACCACGATGCTGGGCTGGAAGCTGGTGATGTGTTTGTGGGTCACCAGCAGAATTTCTTCGATTCCCCCGTAGGTGGGACGCGCCGCATGGAATTGCAGGAGCCCCTTGCGGATCCAAGGCTCCAGATCAATGCTGATCGAGCGCATGTTGCGGACGACTTGCCGGGGCGATTCCTCGAACGCGAAATACAAGCAGCGCTCGCCGCGGCGACAGGCCGCATCCACAAAGTGCGCCGCCACGCTGGTTTTGCCGGTTCCGGAGGTGCCGGACAGCAGAATGCTGCTGCCACGATAAAAGCCCTTGCCGCCCATCATGCCGTCCAACCGGTCAATGCCGGTCGAGACTCTGCTGGCGGACGCCGCATGGTCCAGGCCTAGGGAGGAGATTGGCAGGACTGAAATACCGTGTTCATCAATTAGGAATGGATACTCGTTGGTACCGTGGGTCGATCCCCGGTATTTGACAATGCGCAGACGCCGCGTCGAAATCTCCTCCCGGATGCGATGGTCCAGGACGATCACGCAATCGGAGACGAACTCCTCGATGCCGTGCCGGGTCAGCTTATCCGGCCGGTCCCGTTCGGCGGTAATGACAGTCGTCAACCCCTTTTGCTTGAGCCAGTCGAACAGGCGGCGGATTTCGGCGCGCAGGATGCCTGGGTTTGGCATCTCTCCGAAGAGCGCTTCAATGGTGTCCAGGACGATTCGCTTCGCCCCGACCCTCTGGACCGCGTCGGCAATTCGAATGAAGAGGCCATCCAGGTCATATTCCCCGGATTCCGCAATCTCGTTTCGGGAGATGTGCACGTGGTCCAGGAACAGTTTCTTCTCGGCCACGAGCCGGTCCAGGGCGAAACCCAGCGAAGCAGCGTTTTGAGTCAGGTCCGTGATCGTTTCCTCGAATGACATAAACACGCCGGGTTCATCGTATTGTGTGGCGCCGCGAACCAGGAACTCCAGTCCGAACATGGTCTTTCCGGAGCCGGCTCCTCCACTAACAAGAGTGGGGCGTCCGACGGGCAACCCTCCCCCTGTGATTTCATCCAACCCCTGGATTCCGGTCGGCGTTTTCGGCAGCATTTTGATAGCTGACTGCATGTCTTTTTGCTTTTGGGTCATTCGCCTCATCCTTCAAGTAATCTTTTTCAACTTTTTCGCCGTTGGGCTGACCGGCCCCAACAAGTTCTCGTCCTCGCAATGTGGCCGAGGGCGCCGCAGCGGTCGAGCTCGCACCCACAAAACAAAGCGTCACGCGAGCGCCAGGTTAGCTCACTTCCTTTCAAGGGCCTCAATAGCAGAGAGCTTCCGGACAGGGTCAGTTTCTAAACGCAAGCCACCTGAATACGCGATACAACGTTGCTCGACACCCATACCGCAGGCAGGGCAGCGGACGGAGGATATTTGTATGCGGGTGAATTCAATCTTTTTCAACAAACCAGTTTGGCTTAATACCCCGTTGCAAAACTGTTCAATTTTGAACAGTTCCTGTGGTGACTCCCTACAGAAGCAGGTGCCAGGAGACGACCAATCACTGGCCAAAACGCCAACGGTTCTTGATTGCTGGTGTCACAACGGATTTGGCTCTTTATCACTTTCCTTTCGGTTGCTCCCCAAATACCTTTCCAACGATTTTCGAGCCATCTCCTGGCCGCCTAACCCGAAGGCAATGGCCAACCCGAGCATCAGGGCTCCAAACACGATGGAGAACACTGAAACCACAGTCTTTTCCGCAACGCCAAGTTCTTCCAAAGTCATGGAGATCGTTAGAATCCAGATCAGGAAGCGGATTAGCCAGCTAAAGATTCTTGCCGAGGGGTGGCCAGCATTCACCGCGGCCAGCAGCACCGTTCGGGACATAAAATTCGCGGCCATTAATCCTATAAACACAATTAAGATCCCTACAAATAGCTGCGGCAGATAGTGGAAAATCCGTAAGACCTCATCCCGGAAGCCCGAAAGTCCGAGGGTGCTGAGAGCAATCAGAATGAAGGAGAACCAAGTGACCCAAAACAGGGCGCGGCTGAGCAGCACGGTCATCGCAGGAAGATGTGCGCTTTGCAGGACGCGGGAAGCTCCCATCTCCGCGGAACTTCGATCGAGATTTGTGAAACCCAATATTGCGCGCAGGACGTAT
>Ga0207024_10251_pt1 | contig 13933 bp, 12 predicted proteins | sample Alteio_BWMinCont_44_FD_153470 | JGI IMG/M metagenome (GOLD analysis project Ga0207024, IMG submission 153470) | Enriched cells from forest soil in Barre Woods Harvard Forest LTER site, Petersham, Massachusetts, United States -... | ecosystem: Environmental > Terrestrial > Soil > Temperate forest >...
TTGCGAAACACGCCAAAAATATAGCCATTAGCAAAGCTATACGCGACGACCTTAATGTTGCAAATACGGATATATTACCTAATCCGTACGACGACGACATTTTTTTTGAATCATCAAAAAATGCGAGCAGAGAGCATGATTTTCTTTTTGTCGGTCGCCTCGTTTCAGATAAAGGCGTAGACATTTTTATTAATGCACTGGGAGAATTGCATGCTCAGGGCCTGTCTTTCAAAGCCAGTATCGTAGGCGACGGTGCAATGCGCCAAAAGACCGAAGAGATGGTAAATGCGCTAGGTCTTAGCAAAACCATTCGATTTCTCGGCGCTTTATATGGCCACTCGCTTGCGGACTGCTACCGATCTCATCGTATACTCGTCGTGCCATCCCGCTGGAACGAGCCGTTCGGAATCGTCGCGGTAGAAGGAATCGCCTGCGGGTGTTTTATCATCGGCTCAAGTGGCGGCGGTTTGCCAGAAGCGATTGGGCCATGCGGAACTACTTTCCCCAATGGCAGCGTCAAGGATCTTGCCACACTGCTGAACCGATTGATTACAGATTCTGCCTCTATCGTTGGAGCCCAAGACCTGATCAAGAACCACTTATCTCAAATGTCGGCGCAATATGTGGCTTCCTTATACGTGGAAAAATTTAAATGCTCCTTGGTAAAGGAGTAACCACGGATGTGCAGCCTGCCTATTGGGAAACGATGACTCTAGCATGACAAAAAACTATCGCAAACAATACTATTATAAGTATGTTACAGTTCTTAAAACTAGTGACATATCGGATGCTGATTACCAGCATAGCGATTCAAAGTTAATACCACTGCTAAGGCCATGGACGACACACCTCAGCCGGAATGCACTTTGCCTAGATTTAGGATGTGGTCATGGCAATATCCTCCATGCCTTGAAGACACTGGGTTTCGGAAAATTACATGGAGTGGACACAAGCGACGAACAAATCGCTCTCGCTCATCGGAAATTTCCGCAAGTCGAGACCGGAGACATTAATGAATATCTTTCCCAGTTCAGCGACAATCATTTCAATCTTATCACACTCTTCGATGTGGTGGAGCACTTGACGAAGGACGAAATTCTTATGCTGTTTGCGAACATCTATGCAAAGCTGGCTCCAACTGGAATTTTTATTGTTCACTGTCCAAATGGAGATAGCCCCATGGCTTTACAGGTGTTTGCTGGCGACTTTAGCCATGAGACGTTATTAAATTCAGCAAGCGCAGAATCGATCTGCAAACTTTCTGGGTTCACTACTTTTGAAGCCCGGGAGCATCTGGGTTCCTCGGTTTCCATCAAAGGGTATGCCCGAAAGATGATGTGGTCGGTCGTGAAATATGCGTTTAGAGCGGTGAATCTCGTGGAAGTGGGCAATGCAGGTAGCGGCATCTTCACCAGGAACTTTGCGTTTCGGGTGATAAAACCATGAATCCAAAATTTGGTGTGGGCCGCACCAGCCGGTCATTATATATTTCGAGCTGTCGATGACTGAGAACTTTAGCACGTCGAACTCGTGGGTGACGTATGTCGCCCCCAACCGTTCACATCATTTTCCCTATGCCGAAGCCTTGGCCAAGGCGGGTTTGCTCACCGCATTCGTCAGCGGCTATCCGCGATTTCGCGGTCATCTTACCGATAAGTTAAAAGAACGCATCAAGCGACGCGATCTCGTGCAGATTTTGTATTTACTTTCCTTGCGATGTCCGTCGATTGGCTCCGGCTTGAGTGATTTCTTGGGATATTTCAGCAAAGTGGCTCTCGATCGGGCCGCATTGCTTCACGCGAGCAAGTCTCGCGTTTTCCTGGCCTACAATGGCTGCGCCTTAAATACCATGCAGCGTCTCAGGGGCACGCAAACCATTCGTGTGGTAGAAGTGGTCAATTCGCACGTTGGCACTCTTGAAGAGATTATGGCGAAGGAGCATAATCTTCACGGAATTACCTATAAAGGCATTTATTACCGGGAGAAAAAACGGCGAATAGAAGAATATAAAGAGGCGGATTATATCCTATGCCCATCAGCGTTTGTCATCCGGTCTTTTATAGAGAGAGGCTTTGCTCCCAGCAAACTGTTAAAAAACCCGTATGGCGTATCGCATATTGCCACACCGGTGGTGCGCAGCGAACAGGTCGATCCAGCGAGTAAATTTCGCGTGCTGTATGTCGGATCCATCCATCTTAGAAAGGGGCTCTCTTATCTGGTGGATGCGTTCATCAGGCTGGACGTACCGAACAAAGAACTATGGCTGGTGGGGCCAGTCACTGACACGTCGGGAATTGATATTGGTCACCTTCCGACCAATGTACATCTGAAGGGCGTTTTGAAGGGTGTGCAACTGTCGGAGGCATATGCCTCTTCCCACGTGTTTGTCCTGCCCTCGGTGGAGGACGGTTTCGGCCTCGTACTTAGCGAAGCGCTTTCTTTTGGGCTCCCGGTCATCGCGACGACCAATACGGGCGCCGATGACTTGTTTAAGGATGCTGTCGAGGGATTTATTGTCCCCATTCGCGATCCGGGAGCCATCCACCAAAAACTACAAATGCTGGTCGAGAATAAGACTTTGAGGCGGACGGTATCAGAAAGCGCCTACCGACGGGCAAAAGCGTTGCGCGAAACCCCTTCGGGGGCAGAATCACTGGTTCAACTTATGCGGAAACTGATCAAAGAGCATGACTAAGGCCAGCCTACGGGTGATAGGGTTATACTTGCTTATCTCGGTCGTCGTATTCGATGGCGTGTTGCGCCGACTGGCCGGACCGGTGGCTGCGAACTATTTTTTCTTTGTAAAAGACGTTGTGGCTTTGTTTTTCATTATCGTTGGCCGAGGCGGTGAATCCGATAGAGTGCGCAGCTTTTTTCGCTTGCACGGACTGCCTCTTTTGATGATCGCGCTAATCCCGCCGTGCGTTGTGCAGACATTGTACTTGGATCCTATCCTGGCCTTATTTGGAGCAAAACAATATCTGCTTTATCCATGGATTGCTTATGCTGTATTCAGAGTAATGGGTGAACTTAGCTTGGATAAGTTCGAGCGGATTTTAAAATACATTTTATTTTTAATTATCGGCACATCGGCTCTCGCCGTACTGCAATTGGAGCTGCCCAGCGATAATTTCTTTAATCAATCTGTAGGCGGTGAAACCATGGAAGATTTCAGCGCGGGTGGTTATCTCCGCGTTTGCTCGACGTTTCCTTTTGTCGGTCAATACTGCTATTTTCTTAACTTCACTTTCCCTTTTCTGTTCTGCATCCCGCGAATTAGAGCCAATGCAAGCGCAATGGTGTCGTTCATTACAAGACCAGCAGTGGTTATTCCGGTTTATTTGGCTGGAGCATTTGCCACCGCTTCACGCACAGCGGTATGGGGCGGCGGGGCCATTGCGGGAGCCACGGCCATTTGCCTGCTATTCACCAGGCGATGGATACAAAGTGCCCGGCTCGTTGCCTTCATCGCAATCCTAGGAGCTTGTACGCTTATGCTAAACGTGTTTTTGCCACAAACGCTCGCCGGGTATTCAGTGCGATCAGCCGGTGAACTAGGTTATTCTCACGTCCAAGAGATGTTGGATCGTATTAGCTATATGCTTGTTGGATGGATTAGTGAAGCAGATGTAACCATATTTGGGCACGGATTGGGCACCATGAGCAATGGTGCCGATCAAATTAGCCACGCCGCGGCTCAAATCCGAAGCGGAGGATTTTGGACCGAGAACGATTTAGCCAGCACTTTTTTTGAGGGGGGATGCTATTGGTTGGTTATATGGATGGGTATGCGTCTTTTTGTGATCTTTGACGCGATACGTGTTGCGCGATCAGTGAGAACCGGTCGAATGGCTATGTTCAGTGCTGCGCTCACCGGCTATATTATTGTCCAAGGGTTCATGGGGACCCTTGGCATACAGCCTCCATTGGCAATTTGGTTTTGGATCGCGGTCGGCCTGAATTATGCGGTGGCAATGCAAGACGCGAATGCGACAGCACAATTCGAATGGGAAAATCACTTGGTACGGATTTCACGTCAGCAGGTTCAGCCTCCATCACCAACTTGACCTCGCTAGAAAAACTTGTGGTATGGGACACCCATCCGGTGCAATACCGCGGCCCACTTTACTCGGTTTTGTCAGCTGAAACGGGCGGATACTTGAAGGTAATCTACGAATCCAATTATTCGCTGCATGGTTACCACGATGCACAGTTTGATCGTGAAATAACCTGGGATACGCCCTTGTTGGATGGCTACAGCAGTGAAGTGCTGCTGCCCATCAATGGGCCGGCAGCGGTGGTTTTCTTTGCCCGGTTCTACGGCGCGTTGCGGACTTTGATGCAGGCTCGCCCCAAAACGTGTCTCCACGTCCATCCCCATACGCCAGCGACAGCTGGAGCTTACTGCGCTGCGGCATTGCTCGGCATTCCACAATGGCTCCGTGTCGAGACACAAGACAAAGCTTTTGAACGGCACCCTTGGAAAGAGACCCTACGCTCGCTGGTATGGACCATCGTGTACTCCCCGCTGGCGCGCGCCTTCTATATCGGCGAATTGAATCGTCGCCATCTCTTGGATCACGGTTTCCGCCCAGCCCAGCTCCGCCCGGCACGTTATGGCGTGGTCGATGGCGTCCGCCGCTGGTCAACTGAGCGCAAACAGGCTGAAAGACGGCGCCTCCGCCAGGAGCTCGCCATACCCGCTGATGCCTTGGTGGTTGGTTTCTGTGGCAAGTTTATCCCCAAGAAAGATCCTGCTTTGTTACTGGAAGCCTACCAGCAAATTGCTGCAAGTATACCGCGCGCTTGCCATATACTTTACATCGGTTCGGGTGAGTTGGAAAACGATCTTCGCGCTCGCGCCAGTGCATTGGGAGACCGCGTTCATTTTACTGGGTTTATCAATCAACAGGCTCTGCCGGCTTATTACCTTGCAATGGATGTGTTCGTATTGCCTTCGCGGCGACAGGGCGAAACGTGGGGGCTCGTGGTCAACGAGGCGCTGCACGCCGGTTGCGCGGTGGCCATGTCGGCTGCCGTAGGCTGCGCGGCCGATTTCGGCCGCTGGTCACGGTGCCGGGTGTTCTCTCCGGGCGATGACGGTGCCTGCGCAGAAGCGATCATTGCGCTGGCCGGTTTCGAGCGCGACTTCGATTGGTGCGGCGATCGACTGGACGGCTACTCGCTTGAACGCGCTGCACAAGCGATCGCGGCGGAATTCCGGGCTGCGTTGGCCGACAACGGTACGGTCGTGTGAATCTTTAACCGCGGATATCACGGATGATCTCAGATTCAGATCAGATTTTTAACCACTAATGAGCACTAATAGTCATCCTCCTTCGCCCCGTTCGGCAGGCTCAGGGCTACGAAGGACAGGCTGATTCAGAAACAATCCGTTTTTTAACCGCGGATGCACGCAGATTAACGCAGATAAAGGCAGCTATATTAACCACTAATCCGCACTAATTGTCACTAATAGGCTGCTACGAAAAACTGTGCTGCGAGCGCAGCACACGGCCGCGGCCGTGTCGCCGTCGGGTTGCGAGTAGAAAGCACTGCAGAAGCGCTTTCTGTTCGCAACGACGGCTCTAAGAGTTTTTCAGCAGCCTTCCGATCCGAATCAGCGTCCATTCGCGTTCATCCGCGGTTAAAAAATCTGAGCCAAATAAGTGCCTATAAGTGTACATCAGTGGTTAAAATGAATGGAGTTCGGCTCGTCAGGACTTCGGCCGTGAGCTCAGCCGAATAGGCTGCCTCGCCCCAAAAATCCAAAGAGCCCATTAGTGACAATTAGTGTGGATTAGTGGTTAAAAAATCCGCCCCATGCGCATTCTCATTTACCGTCTCGGTAGCCTGGGCGACTGGTGCGTGGCCCTGCCAGCACTTCGGGCCGTGCGGCAACGTTACCCAGAGGCGCAGATCGCCCTGCTCACCAATTTTCCTGTAGCTGCCAGGGCTGCTTCGGCGATATCGATCCTCGATAACACCGGCTTGATCGACGAGTTCATCGCCTACCCGGTCGGAACGAGGAATCCGTGGCGGTTGCTTTCGTTGTTGGTTAATCTGCGACGGTCCAAATTCGATGTCGTGGTGAACCTTGCCGCGTGGCGCGGCGCAACCAAGACGAAACGTGATGCGACTTTTTTTTATCTTGCCGGGATCCGCGAACGCATCGGGTTTTCACCCGTAGACGGCGAGTTGAATTACCAGGCTGATGGTATGGCCGAACCCGAGGCAGCACGCTTGCTCCGCCGCATTCCAAGATCACAACCCTCCGATCTGACCAGCATCGAATCCTATGGTTTTGTCCTCACCGACAGTGACCGGCAATGGGCAAAGCAAATTTTAACTGCATCGGGCATTGATACCGACTTCATCGCGGTGAGCCTGGGAACGAAGGTGCCGGCGAAGGATTGGGGGGAGGAGAACTGGTGCGGCCTTCTCAAGCAACTCGGCCAGCGTTACCCTAAAATAGCTGTGGTTTTTATTGGAGCAGCTGACGAGCGTGAACGTTCGCAACGCTGCGGCGCACATTGGCCTTCGAAGGTCCTTAATTTATGCGGGTCGTGCACACCGCGGCAAAGTGCGGCGGTTCTGGCCCGTGCCCGCCTGTTTATCGGCCATGACAGCGGTCCGATGCACTTGGCCGCCGCCGTGGGCACGCGATGCGTGGCTATTTTTTCCGCCCGCGCTCCGGCTGGTCAATGGTTTCCCTTGGGAGCTGGGCACCGCGTGATCTACCACAAAACCGATTGTTATGGCTGCGGATTGGACGTCTGCACCGAGCAAAAGAAAAAGTGCATCCTCTCGATTACAGTCGACGAGGTGATCTCCACAGTGAAGGACATCTTGGATTCATCAACGGTTGCTAAATTGAGCCATCTGCGAATTCTTCGTAATTAGATTACCAATGCTCACTAAATATGGATTACGGAATTACTGATACGCATATCCATCCATCGTTTCCCCTTTCCGACCGTGTCAGGCGAGCAATATGGAATATGGCATGGGCTATTTTATTCCGACCGAGTCCGAGGCCGTTTCACGGTTGGAGAAGGTTCATATTGCGTTGCTTTGGAGCTAAAGTTGGACGTGGAGCCCACATCTACTCCAGTGTTCGAATTTGGGCACCTTGGAACGTGGAATTCGGAAAAGAGTGCGGAGTCGCTGACCGGGTTACCCTCTATTCTCAAGGAAAAATAATTCTCGGACGAAGGTGCGTGGTTTCCCAAGGGGCGCATATCTGTACCGGCACGCATGATTACAACAAGCCTGAATTTCCTCTGGTAACGGCGCCGATTTCCGTGGGCGATGAAGCGTGGCTGGCGGCAGAATGCTTTGTCCTTCCCGGTGTCGAAATTGGCGAGGGCGCGGTCATTGGCGCTCGATCCGTTGTGACGACTAGCATTCCTTCATGGATGGTTTGTGTTGGGCACCCTTGTAAGGCGATCAAGCAGCGCAAGAAGTTTGACCAATTGGATTAAATTAATGGGCGTCTCTCATATCCTATGAAGTGCAACTCTTCGATAAGCGTGGGAGCGGAGGAAACCGCGGAATCAGGCAATAACGTGAACACGTTTTTCAAAAAGAGTTGGGGTTGGGTTCATTTGTTCGGCACGACCGCGGCGGCGCAAGCAGCGATCCAAATGCTCGGATTTGCGTCCGGATTGATCATTGTCCGGAACCTCCCACCTGCAGAATATGCGCTTTACGTGCTTTCCCTAACTATAGTCGGATCCATGAATATTTTGGCCGACAGTGGCATTACTGACGGGGTAATGGCCGAAGGGGGAAAACATTGGCGCGACCGGATTTGGCTTGGGCAGGTGGTGGCGACAGGGCGAAAACTTCGCTTTCAATTCGCCCGCATCGCAGCCTGTGTTTTAATCCCGACAGCCGCCTGGTTGTTGGTCAAGCACGGAGCGTCCCGGACCGCGGCAGGGTTTCTCATCATCGCCATTTTCGCAAATTTTCTCCTATCGCTGAGTGCTGGATTGTATTCTATCCCACCAGCATTGCATCAACGGGTATTTTCCGGAATCAAGATATCTCTATTACAATGCGTCATCCGGTTTGGCTTGACGGCCATTTTTCTTCTGGCGTTTCCAAATCCATTTGTCGCTATGATGACCGCGGTGGTAGCGCAGTATTTTGTACTAGGCCGGATTAAGAAGCTGGGAACAGGATTTATTGATCACCACCAAAAAAGCAGCGACGTAATCGAAGCAAAGATATTAAAACTGGTAAGAAGGCGATTTCCCGATTGTTTGTATTACTGCATATCCGGACAAATAACGATCTGGCTGGCGACGTTGTATGGTAGCACGATGATGATCGCGCAAATCGGGGCCCTTAGTCGAATAGGGCAGTTGATGTTTATGCTTTCCAGCATTACGAACCTTGTGTTCGTGCCAAGATTTGCCCGCCTCGCCAATAACCCAAGTCTGGTCATCAAGCGCTACTTTCAGGCCCAACTGGTCTTGGGATTGTCCGTCGGGCTGGTCTGTGCGGCGATCGGAATATTTGCAAAACAATGTATATGGCTATTGGGACCGGCCTATAGCAACTTGGGCAGTGTGGTGATGCTAATGGCAGCGGGGGCTGGGATGAATGTTTTATCAAATGCTGCATTTGCGATGAACATGGCGCGAGGTTATGTGCCAAATCCAGCGGCTTACATCGGGGCAAATATATTGTGTCAGGCGCTCTGCATTAAATGGCTGAATGTTGGATCCGTGACCGGGATGTTTGAATTCGGCATCGCCATCCCATTATTTAATTTTGTGATTCTTAGCGGATATGCGATATATTCAACTTATCGGGCCGAGTCGGCCGCATAAAGATAAGCCTAAGGCCGAATGAAAGAGAAAATTAAGCGGCTACTCGAGGCCCGCACGCCCGTTCTGCTCGACGTCTACCGCTCAATCAATAATAGGCGATTGTTTGGCCTGCGGTTTCGTTCCCTGCACAATCGCGCGGTGGACCAATTTTTTAAGGGCAGTCACATCGAAGTGCTAACGGGGCCGTTCAAAGGCCTGAAGTATTTTAACGAAATCGTGTGGGGACCGATCACCCCAAAATGGCTCGGTTCCTACGAGTGCGAGTTGCACGCGATCATAGAGGAGATCGTCGTGCACAAATATGAGGTGATAATCGACGTGGGGTGCGCCGAGGGTTACTACGCGGTGGGCCTGGCCTATCGCAGCCCCGGCTCACATGTTTTCGCCTACGACGTCGATTTCATCTCGAGGCGCCAAACCCGGCGACTTGTGCGCATTAACGGCCTCGGACGGCAAGTCAGCGTATGCCGTTATTGCAGTAGTTCGGACATTGAACGGCATGTTTCGCGCAACACCTTGGTCGTTTGCGACATTGAAGGCTTTGAGCGGTCCTTACTTGACCCAGCTTCGTGTCCGGCTTTGTCGCGGATCGACATCCTGGTTGAGGTCCACGAAGGAACCTGGCACCCGAAAACACTGGACCTTTTAATTAGTCGCTTTTCTGCAACCCACGACATTCAGGAAATAGACGGGACCGGCCGTGAAGATTGGATTCAAACGGCGATCAAAGATTCGAGGTTGGCAGCGCCGGTGGAATTACTGCGCGAAGCTGTAAATGAACACCGAAGCAATGGATGCAAATGGCTATGGATGAAGGCGAAAATCACTCCGTAGCAAACTGAACTGTCGGAAAACTAATTCGCTTTGTCCTTCCCGAAGTTCAGATTTTCTTGGGCCGCGTAGGCACCCAACTCAACATTCCATGGTTCACAATTTAAGCATTCTTATTCCCATTAAGAACGAAGCTGGGAATCTGCCGCGTTGCTTGGCAAGCGTGAGGTGGGCGGACGAGATTTGGGTCGTTGACTCCCAAAGTACGGACGGCTCGCAGGGAATTGCACGGGCTGAGGATGAGCGCAGGATGAAGGAGGGAACCGGTCGGGTCCATTTCGTCCAGTTTCAGTTCAATGGCACCTGGCCGAAAAAGAAGAATTGGGCCCTGGAAAACCTGCCGTTCAAGCATGAGTGGGTTTTTATCCTGGACGCTGACGAGGTATTGCCGCCTGAAGCCGAAGCGGAGATCGCCGCGATTGTCAGCGATCCAAAGCACCCCGTTGATGGTTACTGGATCAACCGGCGGTTTATGTTCATGGGAAAGTGGCTCAGGCACGCCTATTACCCCAATTGGAATTTGCGCCTCTTTCGTCATCGGCTCGGGCGCTATGAAAAAATCACCGATATCGACACGGCCTCCGGCGACAACGAGGTGCATGAACATGTGGTCGTGAAAGGCAAAACCGGCCGGTTGCGCTGCGAAATGGATCACTACGCTTTTCCTTCGGTCGATGTTTTCATCGAAAAGCACAACCGCTATTCCAACTGGGAAGCCCGGGTAGCGGTGAGCGGAAAGCTGCAAGACAGCACGACTGGGCTGCAAAACCGGCGCGTGGGCTGGCGACGTCGCTTGAAGGCGTGGTCCCATCATCTTCCCTGTCGCCCGTCGCTGCGCTTTGCCTATATCTACTTTTGGCAGCGAGGATTTCTCGACGGGCTCGAAGGGTATTACTTTGCCCGGCTTCACGCGATGTATGAGCTGCTGTGCGTGATAAAAGAGCGGGAACTGCGGCTTTTAAAGTCGTTTGATTCCGATTGTAGCCGGGGTCGTTGACCCCGGAGGCCGGCCTCAACGAGGCCGGCTACAGCCAAATTAAGACACTACCGAAAAAATGAGCTCAAACGGAAACCCGACAGGCCAACCTTTGCCCTATCGAAAAATCAGGCATTGGATCATCGCGCTGGCGCTCCTTCTTGCGGTGGGCTACCTGGACTATGTCACCGGCTATGAAGTGACGGTCTTTGTATTTTATACCCTGCCCATCGCATACGCGGCTTGGAACATCGGCGGTACGGCTGGCATTCTTTTTGCGATGGGCAGTGCAGCGGCATGGCTGACCTCGAATCGCATGACCGGCCTGCATTATTCGCACCATTGGATAATTTGGGAGAATGCAGCCATGCGGCTGATAATGCTTCTCTTCATCGCGGTTGTCTTCCAGTGGCTGAAGCGTCTCTTGCAGATTGAAAAGAAACGGGCGGAACAGCTCGAAAAAATGCTCTCTGCCTGCTCGAGATGTTACCGCATCTGCGATGGGGAAGGAAAATGGACCGATGTGTTTTTGAGCAGCACTCATGCTCCGTTCGGCGAAGGCAAATTGTGCCCGGCCTGCATCACCGCCACCGCCAAAGGCCGGAACCTCCGCATCCTGCATCTCATTCGCTCGGTCGATCCCCGCGGCGGGGGCCCCATCGAAGGGGTCAAACAAATGTCCGCGCTGAACCAAGACCATGGGCACTCGGTCGAGATCGCTTCCATGGACGATCCGCAGGACCCCGGGGTACTAAACTGTCCCCTGCCCTGCCACGCTTTCGGACCATCCTGGCTGGGGTACGGCTATTCTCCCAAATTCGTGGGCTGGCTGAGAAAAAATCGCGCCCGCTACGACCTCGTGGTGGTAAATGGCATCTGGCAGTACCACGCATTCGGCACCTGGCGGGCGTTGCACGGCACGGATACGCCCTACTTTGTGTTCACCCACGGAATGCTCGATCCTTGGTTCAAGCATACTTATCCGCTCAAGCATGCCAAAAAATGGCTCTACTGGCCGTGGGGGGATTATCGCGTGCTGCGCGATGCCACCGCCGTGTTCTTCACCTGCGAAGAAGAACGACGCCTCGCCCGGCAATCGTTCTGGCTTTACCGGTGCAACGAGTTTGTCGTGAATTACGGAACCAATGGGCCGGTGGGAAACGCCTCCAGGCAGAAGTTGATTTTTGCGGATGCGTTTCCCAAAACGCGCAAAAAAAATAATCTGCTTTTTCTCGGGCGCGTGCATGTCAAAAAAGGCGCGGACCTTCTGCTAAGAGCATTCGCCGACTTGCTAAAAGAATCCTCCATGTCGGATTTGGATCGCTGGCACATCATCATGGCAGGGCCTCATGACCACGCCTACGGATATAAGATGATGGCTCTAACTAGGAAGCTTGGGCTCTCAGAACGCGTCACGTGGACCGGCATGCTCGCCGGCGACCTCAAATGGGGTGCGATTTACAACGCGGATGCCTTCGTCCTCCCCTCGCACCAGGAAAACTTCGGCATCGCCGTGGCCGAAGCCCTGGCCTGCGGGGTGCCCGTCCTCATCTCCAACAAGGTAAACATTTGGCGGGAAATAGTTGAAGACCACGCCGGATTCGCCGGCGAAGATAACCTGGACGAAACCAAAGCCATGCTTAAACAATGGATGACGTTGCCCATGGCGGAGAAGGCGGTGATGCGTGAGAATGCCCGCGTGTGTTTTTCAACGCGCTTCCATATCCGGCAAACCGCAGAAGCGTTCATTGCCGCGCTTCACACCTCGCAACGGCCGGCGATGAATCCCGCACCGGCAACCACAAGGTAAAGGCTCCAGGCGGCAGGCCATGCCTAATCCCTCAAGCCTGAGGCCTGACTCCTCATTCCTGACGTCTCCTGACGAGCCGTTCGACTTCGCCATTTCAAATCTCAAATTTAAGATCTCAGATATCAGCGTCGATTAGCGTGCATTAGCGGTTAAAAAACGGATTATTTCTGGATCAGTGCCTATTAGTGTGCATCAGTGGTTAAAAAGGTTTTCTTTGTGTGCTTCGTGTCTTCGTGGTTAAGACGGCTTATGCTCGTTTTTCCCTCACGTTGGATAAAAAAAGGCGCGGTCGGCGCCTTTTTTTGTGCCGTCCTCTGCAGCCTGGCTGCGCCGCAACGTGCAGATTCGCAGGGCTGCGTCTGTCCTTCTCGATCTTCCGCCATCTCAAATCTGAGATCTCAAATTCGCAGAACGTGAGCGACTATGCGACCGCCTTCTTGCGGCGGACAGTCGGGTGCTTCTTTTTGAAGCGTCGGATCGCTGCGAGATCCGCCTTGGTAGGCTTGCGCAGGGGCCAGTAGCCGGATTCGAACGGATTTTCCACAATCGTGCTGTAACGCGCACCCCCGGATGGGTAACGCCGTTTTATTTCGGCCATCGTCGCGGCGATTTTCTTTAGTTCAGTTGTCATCAGGCTTCCTCGAAAATAAAGTATGGCACTCGCAGTATTTGTCCATCCCGAACGACCTTCAAATTGGTGGGCGGTTCCAGCAACCCGAAGCGGCTGCCCCGAGGGAAGATGACTTCCCGCTGTTCCGGATATTTCGCTCCAATTGCCGCAAAAATCGGCTCAAGGTTGCGAGCCTTGCGGGGAAGCGCGGATTTCCCAAATCGCCCCGTAGGCGTTGAGGAACGGCGCGCTGATCGAAACTACAAGCGACTTCGTCGCGCTCATGCCAACGCGCGTATTGACGAAGAACCCCTGTGCCACGACGGGCTTCATGAAGTCCGCACGCTGGCAGGCATTCGCGAAGGACCAGCCGCGATAAACTGTTTGACCTGTTAGGTCGCGTTCAAGATGGGCGAGCAAACGTCGCATGATGGCTCGCCACCGACGTGCCAGGCGGGTCTCGGCCTTAATCAAATTCTTGAATGGCGCTTCATCGTCTCCCCATAGCTTGACGGCTTGGGTTACAGGGCTTCCGGGTTCACGCGCCAAAACCGCAGCCGCTCGCTTCATCGAGATATGGGTCGCAGACAATATATCAGCAGCGTGACGAATAGGCCTGGATTTGGGCATGAGGTATGTTAGCAGCATACCCGATCCGAATCCGCGTCCATCCGTAATCCGCGGTAAAAAATCTGCTCGTTTCTGTATGAGTGCCTATTAGTGCTCATCAGTGGTTGAAAATCTGATCCGAATCCGCGTCCATTCGCGAAATCCGTGGTAAAATGATTACTCACCACAAAGACACAAAGGACACAAAGAACGGATAGAGACGGACTTTTTTAACCACTAATCGGCACTAATAAGCA
>Ga0207024_10252_pt1 | contig 13899 bp, 11 predicted proteins | sample Alteio_BWMinCont_44_FD_153470 | JGI IMG/M metagenome (GOLD analysis project Ga0207024, IMG submission 153470) | Enriched cells from forest soil in Barre Woods Harvard Forest LTER site, Petersham, Massachusetts, United States -... | ecosystem: Environmental > Terrestrial > Soil > Temperate forest >...
GATTTTGCCGGGCGGAAGCCCAAACCTGCAAGCTGAACAGGCTGCGGAAAAAGTGACTCTAAACCCTTCAGGGGTTAAAACCCCTGAAGCAATACGAGCCTCTATGTCGCGGCTGAAGCCGCGACCCACAACCATTTCGCCTCTTCTGCATCTTGAAGATTGGCCCACGAGCATCAAAAATTCATGCCCGCCCCTTCACCGAAAAAGCTATCCTCGCGTAGAATGGTCCGCATCGTGACACGCCAACGCATGCCATTTATAGCCGCTCTTCTGGTTTTATACGCCGCAACGGCGATCCGTGCCCGATCCGCCACGCAACCTGCGCCCCAGGATGCCCCGAAATCGTCCAAAATCGCCGCAATCTCTGTTACTGGAGCAAAGAAATTCTCGACCGACCAAATTGTCGCGGCCGGAAAAATTAAGGCGGGAGATGTCGTGACCGCCGAGCAAATTCAGGCCGCCGCGGATCGTTTGTCGGCGCTGGGCATCTTTTCGACAGTTAATTTTCGCTACTCGGCAAGGGGGGATGCGATTGCCCTCGAATTTCAAGTTGCCGAGGCCCCCACTTATCCGCTCTCGTTCGATAATTTTCCATGGCTTACGGACAGTGAGATCGGCAATGCCATTCGCGCCGACGTTGGCCTATTTACGGGAGAATCGCCCGGAGACGGCGCCATGGTGGACCAAATCACGGCGGTGCTCGAACAACTACTGGCCGGGCGGAATATTAAAGGCGAGGTTACGCACCAATTGATCGCACCGGTTACGGGCGATGGCATGGTCATGCAGTTTCGCGTAGAGAACTCGAACTTGCAGATCCTTTCCTTGAAATTTGGCGACACTCTGGCCACCGAGTCGGAACGCCTAAGGGATCGCATCCCGGACATCAAGGGACAGCCTTACTCCCGCTCGGCGATTGAGCTGTTTGAGAGCGAGCAGGTTCGCCCGCTTTATGCGGCGAAGGGATTTCTGCGCGCGCAGATTGGGCCGCCGGTGGTCCATTTAGATTCCGATCCAGGGAATGTGGCGGGTTCTGGCGTGGATGTTTTGATTCCCGTGGCGCCCGGTCCAGTGTATGCGTGGAAGGGCGTTACATGGCTGGGGAACTCGGTCTTCCCTTCCTCCAATCTGGACGCGGCGATGACCATAAAATCCGGCGATGTCGCCGACGGAATGAAAATCGAGAGCGCCTGGCGAACCATCGAAGACGAATATGCCCGGCGCGGATATCTGGATGTGAAATTCACTGCGCAGCCGCAATTTGACGATGGCAGCCGCCAAATTTCTTACCAGGTTAGTGTGATCGAAGGGCCGCAATATCGGATGGGTGAGCTTGTCATCACAGGGCTGTCAGTGGAAGCCGAAAAACGACTGCGGCATTATTGGCAAATTGCTCCGGGAGAAGTTTTTAACAGCGGCTATTTTGACGCGCTGGCGAAAGAATTGGTGAAACCAAGCACGAATGTTTTTGGAGAGTTGCTTTTGCACTACCAGAAGTTTGGAAACTGGCTGCGCCCCAACATGGACCTGCATACCGTGGATGTATTGCTCGATTTCAAGTAAGGGCTTGGTTGGGTGAATCGTAATTTCGGCAAATCCGCTGATTTAGAGCTACAATTCCGGCCTATGCGATGGCGAACCCTTATATTGTCGTGCCTTCTGACGGTTGGAATGAGCGCGGCAGCTGAAGCGCAACAATCACAAACTCCTGCACCGGCAATGGAAGCGCCGCAACAAAGCGCCGGCGACCCCGATGCCGAACTGCAAATTGCCGTGCAGCAAGCCGGCGATGACCACGAAGCGCTCATCCGCAATCTGGAAGCATATCTGGTGCGTTATCCGGAATCGCCGCGCCGTGTGGCGATCTATCGCGCCCTGGCGCAGTCCGAAATGCAGATTCACAACCAGAAACGCGCGTTGGAATACGCCGAGAAAGTTGTGGCCATTCAGCCCGAAGACAGCCAGAGCATGTATCTGGCCGCGATGATTCTGGAAAAAATGCCGGACCAAGCCAGCCAACTTCACGGAATGGATTACGACACGCGACTGATTGAACGTGTTGCCAAAGCCGATCCGGAATCGCGTCCCCAGCAGATGACCCTGGACGATTGGCAGGCGGGACGCAAGAAATTCGCGACCGAACTGTACGTGTTGCGTGGCCGCACGGAGCGGCACCTGAACAAAAACGAGGAAGCCGTCAAGGATTTCACCGCTGGATTTCAACTGCAGCCGAGCGCCGACGCCGCGCTGAATTTGGGAGAAATTGCGGAGCAGGAAAAGAAGTCGGACGAAGCCATTTGGCAATATGCATTCGCGTTCATCCTGGCCGGCGAGGATCCCGACACCGCCGCGTTGAATCAGAACGCCATGCGCTTGCGAATGGGAAATCTCTGGCGCCTCACGCACAATTCCAACGCCGGGCTGGGCGATATCGTGCTGACGGCATTCGACAAAAACAAGGAGATGGCAAAAGCGGATCAGCTCGATACGCCGGTGTACAACAAAGGTGTGACTGACCTGCTGCAATTCAGCCTGCGCCAGGTGGATGGAAAAGGCGCGGTGAAGTTGGCCGACGATCACGGAAGAATTGTCATCTTGAATTTTTGGACGTCGTGGTGCGCCTATTGCCGGACGATGGAAAATCTTCTTGCCAATGTGCGCGCCAAAATCTCCGGCCATGATGATGTGTTAACGCTCGCGGTGAACGCTGATGAAGACGGAACGCTTGCTGCGCCGTTTCTTGAGGAACAGAAGGTCGAAGGAACGGCCGTGTTTGCGGATGGGCTCGATCAGGCGCTGCATGTCGAATCTATTCCGACGGTCATTGTTCTGGATCGTGCGGGCAAGATTGTCTACCGGGCGCAGGGATATGCTCCGGACGATTTTGTGGATGCGGTTTCCGGGGCCATCAACAAGGCGCTGGTGGCGAAGTAGGGGCAAGTTGAACGGGCCAGCGGCTAAAGCTGCATTAATTCTGCAAACTTCTTGTCGCGGCTGAAGCCGCGACCCACAAACATTTCGGACTATTCCCACAGCCTGGGAAGCCGTTCCCTACAAATATTCAGTAGTTGCCGCACCAACCCTGCGGCCTGTGCTACTTGGGGCGCAGCGCAACATCGTGCGCGGAGATGATTGTGTTGACGTGGATTCTTACTGTGTCCTCCACTCGGCGCGCGTATCCTCCTGCAAGCGTCGAGGCTACTGGAATTTTTAGACGGCGGGCCTGCTCAAACACCAGGCGGTCGCGCTTCTGCAAGCCCTCGATGGTCAGCGCCAGGCCGCCTAGTTGGTCTTCGCGGTACGGGTCCGCCCCGCCCACATAAAAAATAATGTTCGGAGTCATTTTCTTCAGCGCGCGAAGCAAACCCTTTTCCAACGCGTCCAGATACTCGGGATCGCGCGCGCCGTCGTCCAGGCCGATGTCTTCGTCGGAGGGAAGCTTGGGCATCGGGTAATTATTTTCCTGATGGATGGAAAGGGTGAAGACGCTCGGGTCGTCGGCGAATATCGCCGCCGTGCCGTTGCCCTGATGGACGTCGGTGTCCACGACCATCGCAGTGCGTATCGCGCCGGCGAATTGCAGGGATCGAATGGCAATCGCGACATCATGCAGCATGCAAAAACCTTCGCCGTGCCCTGCACAGGCGTGATGAAATCCTCCCGTCAAGTTCGCGGAAAATCCGTCGCGCAGCGCGTTGCGTCCCGCGAGCGTGGAACCTCCTGCTGCAAGCCAGAAGCCCTTGACAGTGGCATCCGAAACAGGAATCTCGAGCTTCATGCGCTCACTTAGTGTGAGTGAGTCCGTTTTTAGTTTTTGCACGTATGCCGCGGTATGCACGCGCAAAACATCTTCGTCCGGAGCAGGCTCCGGCTGCGCGAAATCGGAATCCTCCGCGATTCCCTCGGCGAGGAGCGAATCGTGAATCATTTTAAATTTCTTGGAAGGAAAAACGTGCGGGCCGAGATCCAAATCATATTGCGGGTGATAGATGAGCTTGAAGGGGAGCATAGGTAGCACAGGCACTCCTGCCTGTGCGATTTTTGCGATAGTTAATTGAATATGCGACGCATCCGCAGCTTACAAACCCGCACAGCCAAGAGTGGCTGTGCTACGCGATTTTTTCCACAACCTGCGAAGCCTGTCCTACTTACTTAATTATCGCGCTCCAGAATAAAATCGGGGACCGTGCGCAGGGCCCGTCCAAAATCGGAGTTGGCATTGCCATCCAGGCAGGCCTTGGCGCGATTTGCAAAATCCAGCGCCAAGGCGCGCGTGCGGTCCAACGCACCGGATTCATGCACCAGCGCCGTGATTTGTTCGGGACGCACGGTGTCAAAACCCTTCTCTTCCAGGACCGTGTGAACGAGGTGGCGTCCGGCAGCTCCCGCGCTCTCCAGCGCGTAGATCAGGGGCAGAGTCACTTTGCCTTCCTTCAGGTCGCTCAAAACCGGCTTGCCCAGTTGTTCCGGAGAAGCGGTGAAATCCAGCACGTCGTCCACCAGCTGAAACGCGAGGCCGGAAAAATGGCCGTAATCGGCCAGGGCTTGTTCGCCCGCGTCATCCGCATTCCCAAGAACCGCGCCCAGCCGCGCGCATCCGGCAAACAGACAGGCGGTTTTTCGCGCGGCTAGTTCGAGCGCGTCTTCTTCAGTTAAATCCTCGCATCCGATCTTGGACAACTGAACGAGCTCGCCCTCGACCATGTCCTGCGTCAGCTCGATCAGGACATCCAAAATATTGAAGTTGCGTTCCGTAAGGGCCATGTGGAACGACTGCATATAGAGCCAATCCCCGGCGAGGACGCTCTTATGATTCCCCCAACGCGAATTGGCGGAAGGGCGGCCGCGGCGTGTGTTGGCGCCGTCTATCACGTCATCATGAATCAGCGTGGCGCTGTGAATCAGCTCGACCACCGCGCCCAGGCGAACGGCGCTTTCGCCGCGGTATCCGGCGTATCCCGCCGCGAGCAGCAACAGGGCCGGGCGCAATCGCTTGCCGCCTCCGCCCATCAAATAGGTGGCAATTTCCGAGACCGGTTCGATCGCGGCGCTATTCTGGAGCGCAAGCTCCCGCTCGACCTTGATCAGGTCGTCGCGAACCAAATCAAAAATTTCCTTCGCCGTCAGAAGTGAGATGGTGCTCCTCCCGGAACTATTTGTTCTCGATTGCGGTTTGGCGCGATTGCAAAAAAACGGCGAAAGTTCTCCGCCGTTACCCCGGCTATTTCGTCCGGTGGCAAGTTTCTCACATTCGCGATGGTTCGCGCCACTTCCGCGACGTTGGCCGGCTCGTTGCGGTGTCCGCGATGCGGAACGGGGGCAAGAAATGGTGAATCGGTTTCGATGAGCAAGCGGTCCAAAGGAATCGCGGATGCGACATCGCGCAAATTTTGAGCTTTGGGATAGGTGATATTTCCCGCGAACGATACGAGAAATCCCATGTCCATTCCGAAGCGCGCTTCCTCGATAGTTCCGGCAAAGCAGTGGAAAATGCCTCCGAGACCGGAACTTCGCCAATCCTGATCGAGGATTTTTAGGCAATCGGGCCATGCTTCGCGGCAGTGAATAATGATCGGCTTGCGGGCGGCGCGCGCCTGTTCGAGTTGCCTGCGAAAGACTTGGGCCTGCGTGTCGCGCGGCGAATGATCGTAATGATAATCGAGTCCGATTTCACCCCAGGCGATCACGCGGGGATGCCGCACGAGGCGGTCGAGCTCGGCATAGTGCGCGGCGGTCGCATTTTGCGCTTCGTGCGGGTGAATGCCGATAGAGGCATAGATCCAATCATGCGCTTCGGCGTAGGGTATGGGCGCGCCGAGTTTTTCAACTTCAGGTCCATTGCCAATGGCGAGCAATGTGCCAACGCCCGCTGCCTGCGCGCGGGACAGCATGGCGTCGCGATCGGCGTCGAAGTCGGAAACGTCCACGTGCGCGTGTGAATCTATGAGGTCCATGGGGTTTTTGGGCTTGCTAAATGGGTCAACGGCCTCAGTAGCACAGGCTTCAGCCTGCGGATTTAAATTTTGCACGCGCGCGATTTTAACCCACAGGCTAAAGCCTGTCCTACTTGAGGCGCGCGCCTACTGGCACTTCCTCTAGAAATCCGGCCAGCACGGGCGCTCCGTCCGGTAAGGAGGCCGCCACGATCATGCCGTTGGATTCCACCCCGCGCAATTTTCGCGGCAGCAGATTCACCACGACCACAACTTTTCGGCCGACGAGATCCTCGGGTTTATAGGCGAGAGCCAGCCCGGCAACGATTTGCCGAACTTCATCGCCGATATCCACCTGCAATTGGAGCAATTTATCGGCGCCCGCGACGCGCTCGGCGGATTTCACCAAACCTACGCGCATTTCCACTTTCGCGAAATCCTCGATGCCGATTTTCGCGGGGACGGCCGCCGGCGCTGGCGTCGTTGTTGGTGCCGGCGCGGTGGCCGCTGCTGCCGGGGCTGCGCTTGGTGCGGCCGCAGGCGTTGCGGCGGGTTTATTCTGTTCCTGCTCCATGGCTTCTATCCTCTCAATCGCTTCTGATTTTTCAACGCGTGGAAAAATTCCCTCCGGTTTTCCAGTCCTGGTACCGGGCTTGAGCTGCCCCCAGGCGAGCTGGTCCAGCTGTACACTGCTTAGCGGCTCGGTCTGGCCCAACTGACTCCATATTTTTTGCGTGGCTTGCGGAAGCACGGGATGCGCCAGCGCGGCTATCAGGCGCAAGCCCTCCGCCGCCGTGTAGAGCACCTTGCCCAGACGCGCACGGTCCTCCGGTTTTTCGGCCAACGTCCACGGCTTCTCGACCGACAGGTACTTGTCAATGGACGCGACCATCTCCCAGATCGCTTCGAGCGCCAGCGAGAAACTCAGCTTCTCGTACAATTGCGTAATTCGATTCAGCGCTTCGCTGGCGAACTCCGCCGAGCCGGAACTGTATTTCTCGCTGCCAGTTGCAACCGCGGGCGTGGGAATTTCTCCGCCAAAGTAGCGCTCGATCATGGTGAGCGTTCTGCTGGTCAGATTTCCCAGTCCGTTCGCCAAATCGCCGTTGTAGCGAGTCACCAAGGCGTCGTAGGAAAAGCCGCCGTCCTGCCCGAAGACAATTTCGCGCAGCAAATAATAGCGCAGCGCCTCGATGCCCAGCACATTCACGATGGGGCGCGGACGCACCACATTGCCGCGCGACTTGCTCATCTTTTCGCTGTCAAACAACAGCCAACCGTGCGCCCAGATTTGCCTGGGCAACGGCAAATCCGCCGCCATCAAAAAAGCCGGCCAGTAAACGGCATGAAAACGGATAATTTCCTTGCCCACAATGTGCAGGTCCGCGGGCCACAGATCGCGCTCGCCGAAGTCAGGTCCTCCGACAGCGCTCAAATAGCCGATCAGTGCGTCAAACCAGACGTAGAACACATGCGGCGCTTCATCCGGAACCGGAATGCCCCACTTAATCGTGGTGCGCGTAATGGAGAGATTGCGCAGGCCGCCCTGCACGAAACTTAAGACTTCATTACGGCGGCTTTCCGGCTTGATGAAATCCGGATTAGCAGCGTAAAAATCCAGAAGCTTTTGTTGGAATTCAGAAAGCTTGAAAAAATAATTTTCTTCGGTGACGGTCTCGGTGGGACGTCCACAGTCGGGACACGGGTCTCCGGGGCCGGCGTCCGCGACATAGGCGTTATCGTGCACGCAGTATTGACCGGTGTAGCTTCCCTTCTGGATGAAGCCGTTTTCGCGGCATCGCTTGAACAACCACTGCACCGTGCGGTGGTGCCGCTCGTCGGTGGTGCGAATGAATTCCTCGCCGGCAATATCAAAATCGTCCCAAATCTGCTTCCACTGAACGGCAATGGCCGTGGAATAATCCAGCGGCGACATCCCAGCCTTGATCGCTGAACGTTCGACGTTCACGCCGTGCTCGTCGGCTCCCGTGGTCATGGTAACAGCGAATCCACGCATGCGCTTGTACCGGCGAATCACGTCGGCAACGATGGTCGAATAGGTGTGCCCGATATGCGGAAGGCCGTTGGTGTAGTAGAGCGGAGTCGTCAGGTAATACTTCGGCTTGGTTCGGGGAGTGCTCATTCGCCCTTTCCGTCTGAAATGTTTAGGAATTCGAGTTTCGATAGTAAGCGGGACACCGAAGGCTGTCAAATCGGGGGCGCGTTGCGATTTGCTTTACTAAGTAGGGCCGCATTTCTCGGATGGAACTCGCGCGCTTACGGCCCGAGAGGTTTCGTAGCGCCGGCGCTACGAAAAGCCGAGTTCCGCCCAAGAACTTTTGTAAAACAGTCGGAACGTACAACCGCTCAGTCTTGCGAGGGAGCAGGAGGAGGAGGCGCCTGCTGGCCTGCCCCTCGATGCCCGCCATGCCCGAACTTGCCGTTGCCCTGCACCAGTTGAAACGACGGATCAGGCAAGAACAAGGAGGGCGTGGGCTGGCCGATATTGGAAAGTTGGTAGGTTGAATTTCCGAAGCGAGGGTCGCTACGCGTCAGCTGCAACACCACGTCAAGGTCCGCGGAATACAAACGCTCGGTCGTCGTTACAATGTCGAATTGATTGCCGATCTGGCCCGCGGGAATCGTGCGCGTAACTTTCTTATCGTCCACTTTGTAGACCGTATGAGTGACCGGATCGGCATAGGTGGATTGCGTGTCGCTTACGGTTTCCTTCGCTGATCCAACTCCATGCGACCCGCGCCCTTGCCAGGGAGGATTCCCCGCAGGTGGTGTGTGCTGTGGAATGGCAAAAGCCTGGTAGGTCTTTTTCGAGACATTCTCGATATATTCCATCATCTGGGAGACATTGCGAATGGAGATAAATTCGGGAGACTCCCCGGAGGCCGCTAGTGGTCCGATGGCCGGCAATTTCACATCGCGGTAGGTGCTGCCATCCGTGTTGCGCGCGATTAATCCGGTGATGGTATTGGTGATCGAGTTGCCCGGCAGAGTCTCCGTGCGCGTAATTGTAATGGTCGCCTGGAACGGCTTGCCGGTGACGGTCTTGCCGCCAAAACCTCGGATCCTGCCGCCAAACTCAAATCCCCCATCCATCGGGTCTCCCGGCGGGACTCCGAACCCGGAACCATGGCCGCCAAAACCGCCGAGAGCCGGGGGACCCTGCGCTCCGGCAACCAACGCCAAGCCAGTCATGGCCAGAGCGGCCCAACCTGCGCGAAATAGGATATTCTTCACTGTTATTTCTCCTTGGTGCGAGTCTTTCAGGCCACAAATTTTGCGTGTTTCGTGTAGTGCCCGCCTGAAGGCCGGCGCTACATAAAGCAAAACCATGCTACTGAACCAGTTTTACGCCGCGCGGCCAGCCATCCTCTCCTACCAACACATCCGCGCTAATCAAATCTTCGTCCGCAGTCACCGCTACGGGATAGCCAAGCTGCGCCAGCGAAGCTCGCGTCAACTGAACGCGCACGACCATTCCCGGATCGTCAGGAGCAATGCTCCCGGTAAACGGCACAGGCACAAAATCAGTTGCTACATACGTTGGGCCGGCAGACGCGTCATTTACGGATGCGTCCGCAGGACTATCCAGAGCAGTTTCGTTCGTCTCTTGGGCTACATTATTTTCGGGCCCGGAAACGGAACCCCTGGCATCGATCGGAGCCGCCGAATTCGAGGAGCGATCATTCCTTTGAGCCGGCTGAGCAGGCCCCTTGGACCGGACACCGAGGGACCAGAGTAAAATCAAAAAGACGGCGGCGGCAGCTCCCATGGTGGCCCACTCAAAAGTTCGCCGCCATGCAGCAAGCCGACGGCGGGCGCGAAATGCGGTCCGTAAAGCATCCTCCACGCGGGGCGGCGCTTGCTGACCGCCCACTTGCCGGGCGCGTGCTTCGGTAGCGTCCGCAAGCGCGATCGCTTCGTGCATTCGTTCCGCGCACATGCTGCAGTGAGCGGTGTGCTCCAGGGCCGCCTCGCGCAAATGCACGTCGAGCAATTCCATGCGCACATATCCATGCACAACTTCATCGAATTCTCTGCACGTCATTTCGTTCATTGTTTGCCTCCGGTGCGGCGCACGACCATCTTGGCGACTGCCCGGGCCGGCCGCAGTTTTTCCAGCAAAATGGAACGCGCACGATTTAGCCGCGACCTCACCGTCCCTACCGGGCATTCCAACAGCGACGCAACTTCGTTGTAGCTTTTCCCTTCCAGATCACACAGCGTCAAAGGTTCGCGATAATGGTCCGGGAGAGTCAAAACCGCGTCCCTGAGCAACTCTCCGATTTCCGCGCGTTCCAAACCTTCCAGTACGGTCTCGATTTTTCCTGAGTGCGCGGGGGAAAATCCGTTCCCGCTGGAGTGGCCGGGCACACCGTTCCAATTGGAGGGCCGGAAATTATCGGATTCATCCAGAAGTGGCACGTAGCGGCCCTCTTTTTCGTGCAGCTTGCGCACATGGTTCCTGGCAATGCCAAACAAAAACGCCGCGGGAGTTCCCTTTTCCTGGTCGAACTTTCCGGAATGGCGAAGCAATGTCAAAAAAGTCTCCTGAACCACATCCGCGGCGGATTCCGGCCGGCCCGACATATGCAAGGCGAACCTGTACAGGCCCCCCTGATGGCGCCTGTAGAACTCCAAAAAAGCATCCTCGTCCCCGGAGGACAAGCGCCTCATGAGGTCAACGTCGTGCGATTCTGGTGTGTCAGTCATCAATCCGTGTTAGATGCGCGCTTTGTGTGTACAGTGGATATTCCGGTGCTCGGGGCAGTAAGTTCCACTAAATCGTACCGGGTATGCCTCAATACGCCGCACTGCAAAAACAATACTTTAGTGTATGCTTACCTCGTTTTAAACCTACTTTTTGGAGGGCACCTTGAAACGTATTCCCGGAAAATTCGCAGGCGTGCTGATGGCCATCACCTTAACTGCTGTTTCAGGATTTGCGCAGCTCGCGGATAAGAAAGCGCTGACGCTGTCCACCGCCAAGCAAATTGCGGCCGCCGCGGAAGCTGAAGCGACGAGCAATAAGTTCACGATGGTTATTTGCATTCTGGACGATGGCGGCAATTTGATGTACCTGGAACGCATGGACGATTCGCAATTGGCCAGTGTGCAGATTGCGCAAGGAAAAGCGCATACGGCGCTGGCATTCAAGCGTCCCACCAAGATGATGGAAGATGGCGTAGCCGCGGGGCGCACCGCGACGTTGTCGCTTCCCGGCGCGGTGATGATCCACTCACTGTGGACGGTAAAGTCATTGGCTCGATTGGCGTCAGCGGGGGCACATCGGTGCAGGATGGCATCATCGCGAAGGCTGGCGTGGACGCATTTACGAAAATGCTGGCTCACTAAGCTGCGATCGAACGATTAGCGGACCAATTCACCCCGCGAAAATTTGTTAGAATAACAGTGCGTTGAAAGTATTCTGAAGGAGAGGACTTTACCCATGCAATTTAAATTCTCGCGAGCCGTTTGGTCCGTACTTTTGTTCATGCCCCTGGCAGGCGGAATCGTTTTCTTGACGGCTACTCGCGCGCAAGACTCGGACAAGTCTGGGCAGATTTTGCGCGGACAAGGCTCGTTCAATGATTGGAATCATGAGAAGCCCGGCAATCGGTATATCGTCAAGACCACGGATATGCCCCAGCCGTATGCGACGGAATCCGACGCCAATCGATCCAAGGTTGTTCCCCGCCCCGCCGATGCCTGGCCGAAGGTTCCTGAAGGATTCAAAATTGAGCAGGCGGCGACGGGTCTCGATGGGCCGCGCACGATTTTGACTGCGCCCAACGGCGATCTGTTTTTGGCGGAAAGCAATCCGGGCCGCATTCGCGTGATCCGCGGATTTTCGAGCGAAGGAAAAGTGGTTACCAACGAAGAATTCGCGTCCGGCTTGAGCTTGCCCTATGGGATCGCGTTTTATCCCCCTGGACCCAATCCTAAGTACGTCTACATTGGGAATACCAATTCCATCGTGCGATTTCCTTACAAGAATGGCGATCTCAAAGCCAGCGGACCGGCGGAAACCATTGTAGCCAGTCTCCCCGGCGGCACATCCATCGGCGGGCCAAAATTCGGCTCCGGGCACTGGACGCGCAGCCTGGTCTTCACGCCCGATGGGAAGAAACTGCTTGTCGGCGTTGGCTCCAGCAGCAATGTGGGTGAGGGCGACGCGGAAATTAACCGCGCTGATGTGCTGGAATTTAATCCCGATGGAACGGGCCTGCGAATTTTTGCCAATGGGGTGCGCAATGCCGCGGGCCTGACCATCAATCCAAAAACCGGCGAGCTATGGGTCGCGGTAAATGAACGCGACGCCCTGGGCGATGACCTGGTTCCCGATTACGTCACGCACATTCAGGACGGCGGCTTCTACGGCTGGCCGTGGTACTACATTGGACCCAACCAGGATCCGCGATTTGCCGGCAAACATCCGGAACTCAAAGAAAAAGTGATTGTGCCGGATGTCTTGCTGCAGTCCCACACGGCGCCATTGAACATTACTTTTTACGAAGGTAAGCAATTCCCCGCTGAATATCGCGGCGATGCTTTTGTAACTTCGCATGGATCATGGAATCGCGCACATCGCACCGGATACAAGGTGGTGCGAATCTCGACTCCCGATGGAAAAGCCACCGGCGAGTATGAAGATTTCGTCACCGGCTTTGTGGTGGACGATGCCAGCGTTTGGGGACGTCCCGTTGGAGTGACCGTTGCTAACGACGGATCGCTGGTGTTCACGGACGACGCCTCCAACAGTATCTGGCGGGTGACGTATACGGGCGGCAAACGCTCCGGGAATTGAGTTCCTTGGAAACTGAAGATTGCTCCGGGGAGCTGTGATTTATTTTACTTTTGGAAAAGATTTAACACAGAGGACGCGGAGAACGCAGAGAGCACAGAGAAATCGTATTTCAAGACCACAACGTAATTTGATGCTGGATTGAAAATGCCCTATCCCTGATTTCTCTGTGTCCTCTGCGCCCTCTGTGTTCTCCGTATTAAGTTTTGGGATTGGGTTTTGATTTGCTCTTTCTTCCTTGCCTCCTTGCTTCCCGCTTCCCTGCCTCCGATTTTCCCGCTAGCTCGAAGCATTGGCCGCCCCTATAATCACTATTTCTCATCTTAATTTCTCTAATTGCGATTGGAGCCCCGTGGTTCACGTTCTCGAAGCTCGTATTCGCGCCGCACTAGCGGCGCATATTCGCCAGTACTATAGCCACGATGTTACGGTGGTCACGGAGCGGCCTCCCAAGATCGAGATGGGCGAAATTGCCACGCCCGCCTGCTTTGAACTGGCCAAGCGGTTGAAGCGCGCACCCCGACAAATCGCTCAGGAAATTGCGGTGCAGTTGCCGCCGATCGAGGGAGTCGAGCGCGTGGAAGTCGCGGGCGGCGGATATGTGAATTTCTTTTTTGCGCGCTCTGCATTTCTGGTGTCGGCGGTGAAGGATGCGGAAACCGCGCCCGTCATGGCGCCTGCCAATGCACCCAAGTGCATCGTCGAGCACACCAATATCAATCCGAATAAAGCCGCGCACATCGGGCATCTGCGCAACGCGGCGCTGGGCGATACGCTGGTGCGCGTGTTGCGCCGAGCAGGGCGGCGCGTGGAAGTGCAAAATTATATTGATAACACTGGAGTGCAGGTCGCCGATGTGGTCATCGCATTTATTCACATCGCGAAGAAAACGCCGGACGAAGTTCGCGCGCTGGCCGCGCAGCCGAAATTCGATTATCTATGTTGGGATTTGTACGCCGGCGTTTCGCGTTTTTTTGACGAAGATAAAACTCGACTCGCGTTGCGCGGCGAGACGTTGCAATCCATCGAAGAGGGCCGCGGCACGGCGGCGGAAATGGCCGGCGTGGTCGCTCCCGCGATTGTTCGCTGCCATTTGCGCACCGTGGAACGGCTGGGCGTTGAGTACGATTTGCTTCCCCGCGA
>Ga0207024_10182_pt2 | contig 13852 bp, 8 predicted proteins | sample Alteio_BWMinCont_44_FD_153470 | JGI IMG/M metagenome (GOLD analysis project Ga0207024, IMG submission 153470) | Enriched cells from forest soil in Barre Woods Harvard Forest LTER site, Petersham, Massachusetts, United States -... | ecosystem: Environmental > Terrestrial > Soil > Temperate forest >...
CGTTGGCGGCGATCTGCTGGGTGACGGCGCTTTGTTCCTCGACCGCGGAGGCGATGGTTGTGGCGATGCCGCTGATTTCAGAGATAATGCGGTTGATGGAGGTGATGCCGCCCGCCGTTTCCTTGGTTGCAGCCTGGATGGAATCGATATGCCGGATAATATCGTCGGTTGCTTTGGTGGTCTGGTTAGCCAGCGCTTTGACTTCCGATGCGACCACGGCAAAGCCTTTTCCGGCATCTCCCGCGCGCGCCGCTTCGATGGTGGCGTTCAGCGCGAGTAAATTGATCTGCCCGGCAATATCATTGATAAGCTTGACGACACCGCTGATTTTGACGGCGGCATCCGTCAGGTGAATGGATTTTTCATTGGCGCGGTTTGCTTCGTTTACCGCATCATGAACGATAGCGGTAGCGCGGGAAACCTGACGGGAAATTTCCACAATGGAAGCAGAAAGTTCTTTCGTGGATGCACTGAGCGTTATGATATTATCCGTGGCATTCTTAGAGGATTGCTCAAGGTTTTGCGCTAACGCCGAATTTTTCTCGGCAGTGGCGGCGAGGGTGGTCGCGGTTCCCTGCATTTGCCCGGTAGAAGTGGAAATGCTGCTTACGACCGCGCTCACGCCTTCTTCAAACTTATCCGCCATTAACTCCATGACCTGTTTTTTTTCTTCAGTGGCTTTCTGGCGAATTTCTTCATTGCTGCGGGCAAGTTCCCGCATCTTGATAACATTGTCCTTGAATATTTGCACCTGCCGCCCCATAGCCCCGATTTCCGTGGCATCCCCGGTATAGGGAACGTCTATATCAAGATTGCCCTCGGTCAGGGCCTGCATCGTATCTCCAAGCTGTTTAACGGGCATGGTAACAATCCGGTAGATAATATAGCCTACGATGATATTGGCAATGATAGCGGCAATGATTTGCCAGATTAAATCCAGGGCAAAGGGAATGCTCGCATCTTCGCCGAATATATACCGTATATGGTAGTAGCTTTTTAAACCGAAGCCGACCCCCACAAACGACAGGAAAATCGTGACGGACTGCAGGCGTACGGACAGGCTGCTGTATAGTTTAGATAACATATTCACCCATCATTATAACCAGTGAATACGTATAGAGAATAATAGTTAGGTTTTTATTAAGACCCGGTGTCCCGATTATAGAAACATTTACCAATGGCATTGTGGCGGGCTGTTTTTCTGTGAGCAGAACCCTTCGTAAGGAAATAACATGCCAATCTGTAAATAATATATACGCTTAATGGAGGCATGGCGCCCCGATTTTTTTTAATCCTTGGCTTTAACTGTAAAATTAGTTAATAGTTAGCAACATGTAATCTGCAATCTGTAATATATATGCCCCCAGATCAAAAAAAAAGACGAGGAAATTCCAGTACTGACGTCGTTCCAGACCAGGGCTGGCAATCGCGTGGCCTTTGCCTTTCCCGGCAAGGCAGGTCAAGATCCCTGTTGGAATCCGCAGGTGGACAAAGGCCAGGAGATTAAGGGTCCTAAGCCTGCGATCTATACACCCTACGATATCCCCTTTACCGATCAGCTTGTCGCCCTCAAATATCCGGAAAAGATGAATGCGATCAAAGATTGGATTGAAGAGCATTATGGCAAGGGTGCTAAAACAGAAGATGGTAAGCCTGTTTCAAGAGAAATTCATAATCTTAGTCCCGCGGATGCAATGGAACTATCACGCGAAATTCTGCGTGACTGGACAAGATATGACAAAGGCGTTCTACTACAAAAGGATGCGAAGAGGGTACCCAACATAGACACTATCCTGACCGCTGAACGTTCCCTATCGTTCGACAGGCTACGCCAACTCGTGATGGAAAACCGCCCGGATCGTGACAAAAGCGAGGTTCTGGATTTATTGAAAAAAAAGGATGATATAGATGTCACCTGCGAGAATCAGGCTGAAGCGATAAGCGTTATATTCGAGGCCATCAAAATGCTTCAGGAAAAAGGTGAAAGCAAACTTAATACGACTACAGTCCGAGCATTTAACAGTACCATCAGCACTGACCCATTATTAGGTCATGTGATCGGAAAACTCGATGATAAAACCAAAGTTTTTGAAAACAGCAAAAAAGAGATAATTGGACGCCGGGTGGATCGGGAAGCCAAACCGCAGGAAAAATATGGTGAACATGATTTCGGGGAAGGAGAAATCTGGATATTGTCGCCAGAACAACAGAAAAAGGTAATCCCGATAAACGATGAGAGGCTTTTTTTGAAGGACATTTCGATGGGGCATGTCCTTGTCCAGTTTATCACCCTCGATAATGGTCAGAAGGATCCCAATAAGAAGCCTACCTATCAGGCGAAGGTAGTCGATGTGTCGGATGTGACCGAAGATGGTTTATTGTCTACGTATTTTATACAGGAAGCGCTGCAGGCATGGCATCAGGATGCATCATCGAAAGAGTTGCGCAAAGCGCATGAGGAATTGTTTGCAAAGGCTCAGGACCACTCGGATTTATGGTATGACCACCGCCAGAACCGCCCTCTCACGCTTCTGTTTGAGGTAATGGAAGATAAACGTGATCTTAATGCTAAAGAGAAACAATGGTGTGTTGAAACCCTCAATGAAGTCGAAGGTGATCTTAAAGACCCGAAATTCCGGATGCTTCCACGTGCAGCGGATGTGGAGCTTTCCCTCAATATCTGCAAGCTCTGTACAGAAACGGAGAATTTCGATCTGGCAGAAAGAGCGCTTAAGTTATGCAAAGAAAAGGATGAAAATGGTAAAAGGATCGAAGGTGGCCTGGATTTTCTGATTAGAAACGGAAAACTCTCTGCTGATTATTGGCAACGGGTAGAACTGGCTGAGAAAGTGCTTAAGCAGAGAGCTGCATTGCCAGTCGCACCAGAAGTACCGGCTGTGGACTCTCCGAAGCCGACGGCTCCAAAGACAAGCGATCCTGCAAAAGCAGGTGAGGCAACTGTCAGAAATATTATTGATCCTGAAATAAAATTACCTGCCAACGTTTTTGCCGAACCTCATGAGGGAGAGGTTCAGGTACCACCGCTCAAAATCCCGAACAAGCTTTCCGCGGCGGGTAAGCCGTCGACCTTCAAGAAATAACAGGCATTCATTTCGTCTGCTTATGGCGTTCTTCTTTATTGATTAACTAATATTTATATTCTGTATTAAGGTATCATCTTATTAATAAATAACAGAAATCTGTTATTTGATGGTACTGTCATAAATAATCCATAAAAAGGTACGTGACTTAAGCCGCATAAGTTATTAAAATAGATTAATAAATTACGATGAGATGTCTACCTGATAAAATTTGCAGTACTATAGGTGGTTACGTATGGGGGCAGTTCACATATCATTCCTGAATGCCAGGGCATATATCAGTCCGCCGTGCCCACTATCCTGTATGGTATTGTAACAGCTATGCCACACCGCTCTGAATATGATCCACCTCAAGATGAGACTCCCCCGAAACCACATCATTCGAAGCGCTTCCGCAGAATGCAACAATGCCTTCTGACCGGGACGGCTCTTACCGCAGCCACATCTTCTATTCCCCATAGCCCCGGTCATATGGCACTCAAAACACTGCAGGTAGGGGGCGCATTGCCAACACTCAATGAAGTAGAGTCGAGAGATTTTAAACATGTGATCGGGGATGGGTTTGCTGAAAGCAATGGCGCTTCTCTTTTGCCGGACACAAAATTGCAGCGTGCCAGGATCAATAATTTTGTCTTCGAACCTGATGGCTCCTATTGGCCAATCTACCTGAATGGTCAAGACAGTCTGCCGAGTATTATTTCCGAACTTCCCCAAAGAGCAAACACCACCAGTTTACATGCTGAAGGGGTAGCGGCGAGTTTTGCGTCTACCCTGGAAAATTGTACTGGCCGGGAACCAGATGTACAGCTGGTTCACGCTATCATGCCCCAAGGCGTATTTTTTAATGGACCGCATACCAGACTGCTCAAAAAAAATAAAACCGTTGTCAATAGCAGTAAAGGCTTTGGGGCATGGGATCCGGCACAGGATGTCAGCGATTACAAGTCATGGAATTTCTTTGCCGCCAGCAATGACGGCAGCGGGACGGACGATTTCCAGCCTCAGGCCAGCGGACGTGGTGTTCATGCCTACCGCAGCGTTCTGGTAGGGGCTCCTTATGACTATTCCACTAATTGCGGTCCGGCATTTGTTTCGGACTGTTCACAGAGCGGATTATTGAAAATGGAGGCTGCCCGCATCGATTTCCTGCCCTCCCAGCGTTCAAAAAAAGCTAATGAAAAAGGAATGACACCACTTCGCGAAGGCTGGGGTGGTTCATCAAACGGCTCGCCGACGGCGGCAGCGCGTTTTTCAACCTTGATGGAAAATTATAGCAATTACCTGTCGGAAGAACAAATTTTCAACGCTACATGCTACGCAATTGCAAAAACCACCAGGAACAACCTGGAATCCGCATTGCAACTGGCAATCAGTGAAAACCGGCTTGATGACATCGAATGGATTAATAATGAAAAAGCAAAGTACTATTCCAGCAATACCCAGGATTGCCCCGTGGATCAACGGCATTTATACGACTCAAAGAAGAATGGATTTGGGCCATTTACGCAGGAAGCAATGGAACTTGGAGCCGCTACCTGTGAAAAACTGATCTTAATGGGCATGCATGATCCCGGTAGTATTACTAAACTGACCACTATTAAGGCTAACCTGAGGCTAGCCAACCGTGCCATCGTCAATTCGGAAGGATTCTATGTGTATGAGGTCCAACTGCCCACGGTCAATGTAAATCACGTGGTTATTGAAGGCAGCAGCTTACCGACCCACGACCACGCCAATGAAGAGATATATGTTGGCATCGGGGGACTTAGAATCCGGGTTCCGGTCGGCAATACTGATCTGCTACTAAGTGGACCTGTAAGTCACTTCAGGGGATCGACCTGGGGACCCACGGCATCAGGCACGGTGGATAAGGTCAAAATTCTTTCAAAAAGACCGCTGAGAAATGCCGTCGTGACATTCCCTCACACGCTGGGCGAGGAGGATTCTATCAGTTATATCGACAGGATCGGTGAGAAACTGGACGAACTTCAGGCCAAAAATCCGCTGTCACTAAGCGATGCAACACTTATTGACCCGGACAAAGTTAATCCATCTGACAAACCAATCAGCATCGCCATGTATCCCATCCATGCCACACAGAAGGATATCACGCAGGATCAATTGCAGCATAGAGATCCATTCAGCAATGATAAAAACGAACGAGGGCAGTTCAGCCATGAGTATGCTTACTTGCGCAGGCGCGAAGAAGATGAAACCCTCGGGCAGGGTCCCACAAACGAACGATAATCGGCGCTTTGAGATGTAAGGTTAGCATCTGTTATTGGTGTTGCGTGCATCTCTCATCCGCCCTTTCATCTCTTCCTGCTGCCAGCGTGGCATATCGGGATTTATGAAATCTCGTGATGTGGTCGGTAGATGGGAAAAAGAGGGATTTGAAGGTATTTTACCTTCGGCAGCGAGAAGAGCCAGCATGCCCCAGTTTTCTGCAAGATATTTAGTTTGATCCTGCAGATCGCTTGCAGGCATGCCGTGCGCGTTGGCATAAAGTTCAGAGAGATGCCATGCGACGCTGACCAGCGCTCCTATGTTGGTACCAGCACCAAACATACTGACCTTCTCATCTTCCTGCTTATTGGAATCGTGAGGTTTTAAATTTCCTTGCCGCTGCCATTCTCTTTTGAGTTGCGTAGTGAACGTATCCAGAAACCTGTGCATGTAGGCGCGTTGAGTTTCACGGGAGGGAGTATTGGTTTTCGGTGTTTTCGGCGCTTCCTTAGCTTTCGCGAGAAGCATATTCCACTCTCGCAATAGCGCGTGCGGATCGGTAATGGTGAGCTTGTTCTCAGGCGGAAGGGTGGTACGTTTAACGGCATCTTCCTTTTCCATTTCGCGCAGCACCGTCTCGCGCACGTCTATGAGGTTAAGTTTAGGATCGCGTTGCGTGCCACCGATTACGAGGCTGGAATTAGGAACATCAACCTCTTTACCGGTGGAAAGATCACGTTCCTTACTGATGGAAAGATCAAGCGCCTTACTGGTGTGAATTTTCCAGGTTCCTGCGGCTGGCTGGTTCATAAAGCCGGTTGTGCTGCCGATTTGCTGGTATCCAAAACTACTGCTCATGATTGTGGGAACCTTGAGCCCCGCCGGATTTTCCAGCACGACGAATCTGTCCTCCTCGGGTGCTTTGGTGCGCAGGGCGGGAATAGTGATGCATAAATCGCGATCGCGCGGTACGATAACGCTGTAGCTGTATCGGCTATCTAACTCTGTCTTCCTCACCGCTTCTGCCGCCTTGTGCACACTCTGCCATCTGGTATTATCCACATCCAGATCGTAGGTGTTACCTTTAATTTCTTGCTTCATCTGGTATTCATGTTCGACCTTCAGCCAATCCAGTGCATCCAGGTATGCATGGTTTTCAAGACATTCATTAATCCGGTGCCAATCTTTCAGGAATGAAAACGCCGTGGCGTGTTCTGCTTCCTTGAAAGCGGACATAACCGCCTCTCTTAATTCTGTGTTCTGTTTCTTCATGGCATCGGTGGTCTCATCTTTAAAATCGTTGAGTTCCAGTGTTTCGTGCGGCGGCTTCCCATCCCTCGGCACCAACCGCCTTTCCTCCCCTTTGCCAACCCATACACTGGTTATCGCTCTGCCGTCATCATAGGTTAGTTTTGAGCGTTCCTTCTTCATACGCAGCAGTTCTATCTGCATGTTTTCCCAACTATCGAAGCCATGCTCCTTAAGGACGAATTCGCCATGACCCGCATCTCTTGGGGCAAAGCGATAACCGGTTTTTTCATCGGTTAGATAAAGGACGGGCTCCTTTACTTCGGGAGAATCTTCAGATAATTGGCGTTGCAGGATCGGTTGGCACGACGAAAGGAATGCAGATATAATTTCAGCCTCGCTGGCATCGGGAAAGAGCGTGCGTGCGGCAAGTATGACACCGGCAGCAACAGGGGATGCAAAGGATGTTCCGCTTAAATTGACTACCATGCCTTGATTGTCAGTACCTTCTTCCGTCATTACGTGTTCGCAAAGTATTTTGATCTTCTCGTTCATCTCCTCCACCAAAGCGGGAGGATACGCCGTTTTATCTTTTAGTTCCTCAACCGATGGAGCGCCTTTGTACCCTCTGCCTGTGACGGCTCCACACACTCTCCAGAGGTTTTCAGCAAGAATTTCTTTATACTCAGGGTTTAGCCGTTGTGTCTTGATTGGATTGCCATCTCTATCCCATTGTGGACGCTGCATTACCGCATCCGCGAATCCCTGGCTATATGGATCGATTTCTGCCAGAGCATTGTCGTCCCGCCGCCGCACTTCATTTTTCAGCGATGGAACGGATGCCGCACCGATATTCAGACGGTAAGGAAAAAAGTGGTTCCCCATCCCGAATTCGGAATATCCATACCGCCCGTCATTGCCAGCAGCGATGCAAACGGGAAGATACCCGATCTGGGAGAGACCATAAGTAACCTCATAGCCAGCGCCCGGGAAAGTTCTGGTACCTTCGCCACGAGTAATTTTGTTCATCACATCGCGGAACACCCCTTTGCGTTGTAAGAAACTATGCCCTCCCGTCGAATCATTGACCACATCAGGAGGCCAGTTGATATTGCCGAAGATATGTTTATAAGCATCGGGATGACTATATAGCGATCTTTCGTTAATCATGATTCCTACCCGGCCCACTTCCGGCTCAATACCAGCAATGACTTTCCTCAGCAGCCGTCTGGCGGTACGATGTATAATATCTGTCGTGATCTGTTCATGTTGGGTTATCGCTTTGAGTTTGATCCACTGCCAGTCCCCTTTACCATCCTGCCAATAGTATTCGTCATCCCAGGTAGGCTCGGCACCCAGCGCATAATGTTGCCCCCTGCCGGGTCTGTCACCGGTACGGTCGCGGTATTTAGAAGTACCGACGAACTCGACACCATCCCATTCGATGCCAGAAAGTTCAGCGATCATTTTTGGATCGGCTATTTTGAAATAATGTTCGAGAGATTTAGTTAATTTTTGTTCGACATCAGCTTTGCCCCTGGCCTGGATGGCGAGCAACTCATTATACGTGTTCTGTATCTTTTCTGCTTCCACACACAGCGGATCGGTCCTGTCCTTGCCAGCGATATCCTTCTGCAGGAGAGTGAGGGCTTCCGCCAGTGCCTGAATGCTCTTATCCAGATTTTTTTTGATATCGAATGCAGCTTGGGCGCTGCTACGTCTTTGTTCTGCTTTTTCCCGCTCGGCGCGGGTAGGGGGCGGACCTCCTTCAGCGTCTGAGGCCGACAGACCAGCAAACATGAATAGCAGAACTTGTACACTACGCTGAAATTGTGGTTGCATAACCATCCCTGTTTGGCCTGCTGTTCAGCCAAATTCTTGTCTTGGATTATAGAATTTCTATATATTCATTAACACTTTACTGTATCTTGTGGATTTTTTCATAGGCTTTTTTTATGGAATATTTATGACAAGGCAATGTACAACCATCTTAATTATGTAATATATTGATAATAATAGTTTTTTAAGTGATGATTCCGGGGTGGAAGTTTACCCACCGGCAGTGGGAGGCGTAGATCAATCCACAGTTGAAGCGCAGGTGGGCATAAAAGCCATTACATTATAGATATTTATTTAGATTCAATTGCTTGTTAATTTAATAAATTTTTCACATATATTTTCAACTGCTATGTTAAAATAGCCTGAATTATTTATTATTTCATAATACCATATTGGGAACACCTACTATGAACGTATCGTTAAACAGATCATCTGACGGAAAGGTGGATGCTTATGGGCCAATCAGGATAGATCTCCAGACACTTACGTTCCTTGACGACAAGGGTCAGCCCATTTATGGCACTCTACAAACACTCCTCGAGCAGTATAAGAAAGAACTGATCGCGGATAAGAAATACTCCCCCAAAGGAGAATATGTAGCGTTTCTGGTAATGAACCCGCCGCCGGACCCAAAGAACCCGGGGCAGAGAACCCCGAATAAATTATACATAGGAACACCAACCCGGGGTGGTGATGGATTGACCACCAATCACCTCACCCATGTTTTTAGTTTTGATACACAGGAAAATCCCCATCAAGTGCTTGAAAGGCTAGGGTGGCCGATTGATATGCACACTGTTACAGCAAACGAGCACGCACTCACAAAACAAGAAAATGACCCGCTCACACAACCAGAAGTAGCTAAGTTATTCTCATTAAAGGGAACCAATCCTACACCCGTACAAATTGATAATGGCACAACAATCAATGTGTACGGAGCGTTCAAGATTGTCACTGATGGAACTGCCGAGCCTATCGTTCAGGGTTACGGGCAGAGGCTGCCAAACCCTGCCATCGAAAAGCAGGTACAAGAAATCTTTCGCAAGTATTCAGAGTATTTGACTAAAGGCGGAGATGATTGCCTGATAGTGTGTACAGACAAGGACAATAAAAATGTAACCGGGATATACGCAGGAACACGCGAAATGGAATCATCAAGAGTCTGGGTAAAGCCCTTCATTGATAAAAATCAAGAACGCCAGGCCCTTTCCACCCCGATTCTGATAGATGTGGAGAACCCGGCGGAGATTGTGGCAGGCATGCTTAGGGTGGATGAAAAAATCGCTCGTGATGCCCAGCCCACTTACGTAGTGAATAATGCTGATACTGTGGGGTCTGCCCATGAGGCGCTTCCAGCGGGGCGGCTCAGCCCCGAAAAAAACGTAAAAAATTCGCCATCCACAGCACATAAATAGTTTGAGGTGATAACACCTGAACCCATTATACTTTGTTATGTTGGCGTGCCCAACAGGAGTCGAACCTGTGACCTGCAGCTTAGAAGGCTGCTGCTCTATCCAGCTGAGCTATGGGCACGCAACGGGAAAACACGTTAGGTTTCTATCATCTTTGTTGTATCGTACCAAGCGTTTTACATTAGCATAAAAAAGGGTAGCATTACGACATGGATAACGCTGCCGGGTTGTATAAGGAAGAGAGAAAATCAATCTATTTACTTTAGACCGCCACCTTGATTATAGCCTTATTAGGGAATAAATTCGGACAATTTAATTTTAACAATTTATTGTAATATATTAATAATTAAAATATTTTCCCTTATGCCTTCTAAGCTGCAGGTCACAGGTTCGACTCCTGTTGGGCACGCCAACGTTTTTAGATCAGTGGGTTAGATATCTTTAACCCTTCTGCTATGGCATGATAACTGACGTTCGGTTTCCCGCCAGCCATGTGTAAGTTCCTACGATTTTCCATCGTATAGTGATCTGATGATTCCTAAAAAAAACCGGCCTTTTAATAATATATTATTTATTGGGTAATATAACGTTGCCTGCTATCCAATGAGAGGCCTTTTATATTTCGGGAAGCCTATGGCTATGCGTAGTATATTTCTTCACGGTATCTTTGTGCTGGTGGCGCTGTCAGCCAGCAATGCTGTTGCTTCAGGTTATGACACACCGGCCCCTTCGTCCGATGCAGCGGAAGCATGGGATGGGTTAACAGCAAAATTTGCCACACCTGCTCCGGGAACACTGGGATACGCACTGTTAAAAGGCACCCCAACGCTTGATGCGCGGTATCGTTTTGAACAGGTCGATCAGGACGGCATCCACAGGGATGCCGATGCCTCTACGCTACGCACAAGGGTAGGTTATATCACCGGCAATTATGCAGGATTTCTTGCTGGCATCGAGTTGCAGAACATCAGCGACGTTGGGGCAGAACATTTTAATAATACCCTTAATGGCGAGACACGTTTTCCCGTGGTGGCCGATCCGAGAAGCAACCGGCTCAACCAGCTTTATCTGGGGTTTCAGGATAATGATATCACCAAAACCAATGTGACACTGGGACGGCAACTGATTACTCTGGACAACCAGCGTTTCGTCGGTTCAATGGATTGGTGGCAAAGTGACCAGACCTTTGACGCTGTGAGCTTCACCAACACGTATATTGATCACTTGAAGCTGTTTTATGCGTATATTGATCGCGTAAACAGGGTTTTTACGGACGAATCCACCGCTCCGGTTGCGAACATTGGCATCTATGACAGCCACTCGCATCTGATCAATCTATCCTATGAAGTGGCTCCCCCCCTGAAAGTAACCGGGTATACGTATCTATTGGATTTTGCCAACGCCCCGGCTTCCTCCGATGCCACCTACGGCATGCGGTTCACCGGCGAACACCCGCTCGATAAAACGCTCACCCTGTCCTACGCGCTGGAAGGAGCGCACCAGACGGATTATGCGAATAATCCAGCCAGCATCAGCGAGAATTATTATCTGGTCGAACCTGCCGCAAGTGCTTTTGGGCTGACGATCAAACCGGGCTATGAAGTGCTTGAAGGCAATGGTGCCACGGCTTTCCAGACACCGCTGGCTTCTTTCCATTCCTTTGATGGCTGGGCCGATAAATTCCTGACCACACCAGCAAACGGTCTGGAGAATCGCTATGTTTCTTTTATCTATAAAGTGCCGTTCGGAGAAGAATACCTGCTCAAAGACAGTGAACTCACCACTACCTACCATGACTGGAGTCCCGACCATGGCAGTGGCACCTATGGCACGGAATGGGATGGTTCGATCTCACAAACCTTTTTCAACCATTATACGCTTGGAGTAGAACTGGCTGAATATAAGGCAGACCATTTGTTTACCGATACCACCAAAATATCGGCCTGGTTGACGATTAAGTTTTAGCCGTACTTGTTTGACAGGATTCATTAAAAGTTATAGCGTTTTTTATCAATTTATTCACCTGTGTTCTAACTTAAAAAGGGAGAGACTATGACCACCAGTTCTACGTTACGTAATGCTTTATTGATCGGTGCAATGACAACCGCTGTAACCGGCTTTATTTCTCCTGTACAGGCAGATGATGGTCCCGCAGGGAAAGAAAAATGTTATGGTGTGGTAAAAGCTGGCAAGAATGACTGCAAAAGCGGTTCTCACAACTGTACTGGCCACGCTACCCAGGATGGTGAGGGCCTTGTTTTTGTGCCCAAAGACCTGTGTGATAAGCTGGTAGGCGGTTCTACGACTCCCAAGTAATAATCACATGCGTGATTATCGCAAAGCATAGCGTGTGCAACCCGCTCAAAAAGATTTAACCGGTATCGGCCTTCGCAGTGCGCATTATAAGGCATTGCTTGACGAACAGCCTGCAATCGGTTGGCCTGAAATTGGATGGCCAGAAATTGGTTGGCTAGAGATACATCCGGAAAATTATTTTTGTGGCGGGGTGCACACCCATTATCTTGGTAAGGCACGGGAACGCTACCCAGTATCGTTTCATGCTGTCGGGCTGTCACTGGGTTCATCGGAACCGGTGAGCCGGAATCATCTGCAAAAACTTAAGGCGCTGGCGGACAGGTTTGAGCCAGTGCGAATCTCCGACCATGCCTCATGGAGCGCCAGTGGCAACGCGCACTTCAACGACCTGTTACCATTACCCTATAATCAGGAGAGCATAGAGACACTGTGCCGTAATATTACCATTACTCAGGAAACGCTTGGGCGCACGATATTGCTGGAGAACCCGTCAACGTATCTTGGCTTTAGCGAATCAACCATGGGAGAACCTGAGTTTTTGGTTGAAATTGCACGCCGCAGCGGCTGCGGCTTATTACTCGACATAAACAATATCTATGTGCAGGCCCATAACCACGGCAGCAACGCTTACGATTATCTCAATTCCATACCACGCGGCCTTGTAGAAGAAATACACCTCGCAGGACATATGCAACGCCAGTTCAGCCATGGCACGTTGCTCATAGATACGCATAACCAACCCGTGTGTGACGGGGTATGGGATCTCTACCGGGCTGCGCTTCATCGTTTTGGCGGGGTCCCTACCCTGATCGAGTGGGATAAGGATATTCCCGCGCTGGACGTATTGGCTGGTGAAGCGAAGAAAGCGGAAACTATTTTAATACAGGAGCAGCATTATGAAGCTGCATGAATTACAGCGCGCATTTGCCGACGCTATCGTCCAGAATAGCCCTGACTCCATTTTATCAAGCATCAATGGCGGCGGCAGCGTATCCCCGGCGGAACGTCTAAGCGTTTATCATAATAATAGTATCGGCAACCTTACCGATGCGCTGTCTGATACATTCAGCGCAACACGCAAGCTGGTTGGCGATGGTTTTTTCAGGAGCATGGTAAAAATGTTTATTCCGGAACATATGCCAGCCGAGGCCGACCTCAACAGGTATGGGGCGGGTTTCCCCTCTTTTATAAGGCAATACCCACCTGCTCAGCCATTACCTTATCTGGCTGATGTGGCACACTTCGAGTGGTTGTGGAACGAAGCATTTCTGGCGGCGGATGACACCGCACTTGCACCACAGGAAATAGCCATGATCTCACCGCAACAATACCCGTCCATGCGCTTTCGTTTGCGGACCTCGGCCAGGCTGATGCATGCGGCTTATCCCGTTGACAATTTATGGCACTTTTGTGAGGCAAACGGAGAGGGTGACGCACCGGATATCAATACCGGCGATGTGTTTTTATTGTTGATGCGTCCACAACTGGAAGTCATCACACTGCGACTTTCCCATGCTGAATACCTGTTGTTACTCTGGCTTTCGCGCGGAAATACCTATGAAGTGTCAGCCGGTCATGCATTACAGGAAGACGCTACTTTTGATCTCACTGCCTTCTTCACCAAACATTTTGAGCTGAAAACATTCCAATCATTATACGACATGAAATGAGTCAAACGATGTCAAAAATGCCGCTTAATGCACTGGTGAT
>Ga0207024_10253_pt1 | contig 13797 bp, 15 predicted proteins | sample Alteio_BWMinCont_44_FD_153470 | JGI IMG/M metagenome (GOLD analysis project Ga0207024, IMG submission 153470) | Enriched cells from forest soil in Barre Woods Harvard Forest LTER site, Petersham, Massachusetts, United States -... | ecosystem: Environmental > Terrestrial > Soil > Temperate forest >...
CTAGGAAGGGCCGAGGCCGTCGTCTGGTCAGCGCATCGAAAGCGTCCCGTCTCAGCGTGGCGGAGTACTCTCCTCGATCTCGCGCACGATTTCACGCGCCCTGAACTCATCCTCGGGAAGAACAAAGAACTTGCGTGAGCCATCTGGTTGTCGTTCAAAACGGAAACGGATGCAATTCTCCCTCAATGAAAGTTCTAGCATGGAGGAAATATTATCCGTAGCACTTTGCGCCCAGATTTCCACGCAGGCGTCCTGTGGATACCACCTTTTCAAGTAAGAAGGATCGGTCGCTGCGGGGAGAGTTGTTGAATCCTCGGTGGGTGCATGACCTTTCTGATCTTCCTGATTTTGGTCCTCCCACCCTTCGTCTCCGCCCACGATCTCTCTAGCTTTTTCATAGTCACCGGATCGAACACCAACTTCGTATTTCCGCTTCACAGCCATTCGGAGATCGAGGTATTCTGGGATTTGGACAACTCTGTAAGCGATGCTGGCTTTCTGGAGTTCCTCGCAGACGCTCAGACATTCGGATTCGCTGTCTCCTTTCCAGATGACACGAAGTGCTTCACCATCTCCTAGCACGCACGGTTTCGGCTCTTCTGGCCTTGGCATCCGGGGCAACTCATATACCAAATCAACCTCACAATCGGAGCAGCGAGTGAAGCCTGAGCGATACTCGGATTTACAATTGGGGCAAAACATGACAAGACATGGAAACTACGCCTCTATGATCGTGCGTTTAGACTCCATTTTCCGCGCCAGAAATGCACCGAGGGAGTAAGCGACGGCGGCGTAGGTCGGCAACGTTATTAGTATTTGGTCGAAACAACGATCCCTCGGCTGACAGCCCCAACCGAAATAGTGCGACAGGGAAGACTGCAAGCCGCCCGCCTGATTGAATATGGACGTGTCACTGACAGTCGGCAGAGCAACTACAGCATAGCCGAGAATCGAGAACGGAACTATCCAAACCCAAAGCATCGAGCGGTGCCTAAATAGGCGGTAAAGTGTCCACCCTAAACCCGCTCCGATGGCTATCTGGATTGGGAAATATGGGGTCTCTGTCATTATCCAATGAAGAGGCCGCGTGGAAAATGAGTGCCCGAACAGATCGTAGATGATGGCAAGCAATCCCCCGAACGCTGAAACAACGTAAGTCGATAGATAAACTACGCCCAAACTACCGATGAGCTGATGCGCGGCAAATATTACAATGGACCTTAGAGTTCCGCTATTCTTAGGACCCAACGCGTCCCGTCCTTTTTACTATGGCCTAATACTATTAATGCACTGTGAAACATCTCCAAGGAGACCAAGTCCACTGACCGCAGATTTTATCGTTTGTCCGTTCTGTGCACCTTTTCGATTCCCCTGGGGCGTGGGTCCTGGCCGTAGAGGCTTGCCCTCCTCTTTCACCTTCACGTACGTAGCCTTGGTTTTGGTTTCTACCGCCTCGGTGGGATGAGAAAAGTCCTGTGGCGTATCAATCGACCCGACGTTCTCGGCACCCCCAAATGCCATGCAAACTTGCATTTGACGAAGCTCTAAAGTCGTCAATGGTTTCTCGGGAAGCGGAACCAGAGATTGTTGAAAGGGTGTAAGGGGACTTGTGTCGGGGCCGATAGTGGGTCCGGCGTTGACAGTGACGGTGTAAGCGCTACAGTCACCCGTACAAATTTGATTATACTGCGTTCCTGGCTGGGTATCAGATTGGAAAGAAACAACAGCCACGTTGCCGTCGTTAGAAAACGTGACATCAGATTTTGTAACAGTACCTTGCTTCGAATCGACGAAATAGCCGTTGTCGGAATCGCTCTCGCAGTCACCTGGTCGTATGTGATCCACGCCATTTCCAGCCTCGTTGAGGTAGATGCAATCAAGACCTGTCGGGTCAGAGTACTTGAGTGGATTGTTTAATACATAGGAATAAGCGTTCCAGCTCTGGGGGGCGTTGAGCTTGGCACCTATGTTGGCGGGGTCCGGCGACATAAATCTTCCCATGCTTGAGGCGTTGTACCGTTCATTGAGGTTGTCAAGCGCCGACTCGGAGTCCTTTTCTTTGCCGGTGAACTTGTAGGTGTTGCCGCTGGTCGGGCCGACTACGGAGCGTTCGCCGCCGAACGGATAAAAGTCTGAGTCATCTAGGATGGTGCCAGCGGCATTCGTAACTGTACGAGCGGTACTAAGGTGATCGGCAAAATAATAGTCAACATTGTTGGAGTAATCCCGGCGGGCGATACGATTGTTGTCGAAGAAAATATATTCATAGAAACTAGCGTTATTGGTGTTGCCGCTGAGGTCAGTCTCGTCGAGCGGATCGGTGCCAGTGCCGTACCAGTAGAGCCTGCCGTTGGACTTTTCGACGCGGCGACCGTCGCCATCGTACCGGGCATGATTGTGTTGGAGCGTTGGTTGCCTGGCGAGAGTTTGGGAATGAGGATTCACGGGAGAGAAATGAAGAGTGCTAAGGTTTCCGCACCGGGAACGGGAGCAGGCGATTTGCCCGTGAGCGATGCGGTGCGGGGTGAGTCGCTTGGGGGCCGGCCGATTACACGTATGGGCTGAGAGCCCGCTGTCGTATCTGGCCGCCCTGCGACCCACCCGGTTGAGCTTCGAGCTCGCATAGGTAGTTGTCGATACGCCCCGCGAAGGAGCGGGATCGCCACGGTCTCAAGGACCACGATCCAGTTCCGGAACCCCGCACCACATGGGTTACTCAGGGTTTGCAAGTACAAACCCTGAAACCCGTTTCCCGCCGGAAATCCGGCAAGGAGGTCTATGCGCGATGCTACGCTTCGTCGGTTGTGATGTCCACAAGCGGACGGCGGTTTTCACCATCTTGCTTCCGGATGGCGCGCCGTTCGGAACCTACACCGTTCCGGTAACCCGAGAGGCGCTGGCGGCTTTTGCCGAGCGACAACTCGGTGCGGAAGATCGCCTGGCGATGGAAGCCACTACCAACACCTGGGAGGTGGCCGGGGTGTTGCGGCGGTTTGTGCAAGAGATCGTGATTGGGAACCCTTTGAAAGTCCGGGCCATTGCCGAAGCCAAGATCAAAACGGACAAGGTGGATTCGCGAGTGTTGGCAGAACTGTTGCGTTGCAATTATCTGCCGGTGGTGTGGCAACCGGACGAGGAGACCCAGCGTTTGCGGCGGTTGACGCATCGCCGGGCGGCACTGGTGAGTGACCGCACGCGGTTGAAGAACCGCTTGCACTCGATCCTGCACCACACACTGGTGCCGCTGCCGGAGTACGACTTGTTCAGCAAGAAAGGAATCGCCTGGCTGAGGCAAGTGCCGCTCGCCCAGGAAGAAGCACTGGCGCGCGCGAGTGATTTGCGCTTGCTGGAACTGACGGAACTGGAAATCGCAGAGATGGACCAGTTGTTGGTGCGCGAAGCCTGGCAGGATGAAAAGGTGCGGTTGGTGATGAGCATCCCGGGAATCGACTACACCGTGGCGCAGACCTGCCTGGCAGCCATCGGAGACGTTTCGCGTTTTCCGAATGCCAAGAAGCTGAGCGCGTACCTGGGGTTGAATCCTTCGACGCGGCAGTCGGGACCGCGCTGTTATCACGGGCCCATCACCAAGCAGGGCAACGCGCACGCGCGATGGTTGCTGGTGCAGGCAGCCCAACATCTGGCCCAGTATCGTGGGCCGCTGGGTCAGACCATGCGGAGAATGGTGAAGAGGAAAAACCGCAATGTAGCGGTGGTGGCGTGCGCGAGAAAGCTGGCCGTGCTGCTTTGGCACGTGCTGACGTCGGGTGAACCGTTTCGCTACGCGCAACCGAAGAGCCTGCAGGCGAAATTTTCGCGGCTGCGAATTCGTGCCACCGGGCGGCGGCGGAGAGGTGGAGTAGCCAAAGGCACACCGCGGTCACCGCAGTATGGACACGGGCGCACACGGGCGGTGCCTTCGCTTCCGCAGGTGCTCGCGGAAAATGGTCTGCCGGAGATCGCTCCGCTTGCCAAGGGGGAAAGAGTCATGCTGGAACGAAAGAGACTGGATGCCTTTTATAGCGAACTACAGACACCTTCTCGCATCGAGGCCAACACACCAACCCCTCATGTCGAAGAAACGGGGGAGGATTTCAAATCGGAGTTGACACAATCATAGGTAGTCGGAGGCGTCCATATTGCCGCGGAGCTTGTCGGCAGCTTGCCAGAGGGTTTGCTCGAAGCCGAGATTGGCGCCGTTTTTGGCGGTCTTCTTCTCGTGTTTTTTGCGCGCCATGCCGGGTCCTGCCCTGGTGGATTTGGATGGATTGCTCTGCGCGATGATCGTTTACCAGTGGGTACTTGTCAAGAAAGAGAAGCGGGGTGGCTGGCGGCGTGATTCAAGAAGTTAGAAAGAAACAGTGGTGAACCGGGCAGGACTCGAACCTGCAACCCGCTGATTAAGAGTCAGCTGCTCTACCATTGAGCTACCGGTCCACGGGGTGATTTTAAATTTTACACGGCACATTCGATTTTGTCGAACGCGTACGAACACCGAAAACCGCGCCAAACCCTCGGTAAGCGGCCTACTTCCGGCGCAGTGTCGCCGTCAAACTTCGAGCAACTTCGCGGGCCCGCTCCAGATCTCCCGGCTCAAACGAGATGGCGGACACCCTTGGATGCCCTCCGCCGCCGTACTTTTCCGCCAACGACGCCAAATTTTGATTTGCAGTCGCCTGATTCCACGGATTTGTCCCCAGCGAAACCTTGGCGCGCGTGGCCGAGGCACTCACGCTCACCGAATATACGCACTGCGGATGCAGCAAATAAGGAATGAATTTATTGTAGCCCTCGAGGTCCAGGTCTCCGACGTCGAAAAAGATAACCCCATCGCGCGCCTCGATCCGTTGGCGCAAAATCTCGATGGACTTGCGATGGCGCTCGAGCAGCGGCTCCAAGTGCTTCGCCACCACCGGCAGCTTCACCATCTCGGTCAGCGGACAGTACGCCAGCTCCGGAATAATGCGCGCCGGCAGGCCGTTCTCCGGCGCCGCCTCAATCACCAGCGCCAATTGCGTGGCCGGCTCCACCATTTCCACCGCCGCCTCCGGCGTCGCGTACTGTGCGCCATCAATGATGTCTCCCCAGCGAATCAACTCTTCCAGCGGCTTGGTGTCAAATCCAAATTTTTCCCGGCTCACCGTGGCGATCAGCTTGGTGCAAGACTTGTATTCCGGCTCGTAATACATGTGCGGGCCAGGATGCTTGCGGAATTGCTCCGCGTCGGCAGGCGTCAGAAACGCGCTCTGGTGATGGTCGAACCACCAGGTCACTTTCGGCGAATTCGAGAACTTGAAGTCCACAATGACGTTTTCATCTCCGTCGAACAGCCCCGGTTCCCAAGGCTGCGCGGCTCGGTGCGTCATCCCCGTAAAGCCGAACTCCGCGCCTGCATCGAATCGTTCATGATAAAAACGGTAAAAGAGAGCAGCCGAAGCGGTTCCATCAAAACAACGATCGTGGAAACAGAGCCGAACCTTGGTCATAAGAGGACGCGTTCGCTCCGCCGATCCGAGGTCCCTATCGCAACGCGGAGCAAAGCCAACCAACATGGACTTGCGCGCCAGGAAAGTCAAGCGGAAAGGAACCACGCGGCTGGCCGCCTGTGCCGTGCAATCGTCTGCGGCGCCAGCAAACCCGGCGGCGGTGCAATGCACCCGGTTCAGATGCCCTCACTTGACACGGACACTGCTCTGGCCCTACTAATCTGTTACCGTCCCGTAAGATCTCGTTGTGTGCCCGGGAGGCCACATGCTTGATGAAAAGAATTTCTTTGCAGGTCTTTTCGATTTTTCGTTCCATCATCAGCTCGCCCGCCGGATCGTGAAGCTGCTCTACGTTATCGCCATCGTCTTCGGCGGAATAACCGTCGTGGCCTGCGTCGTGCTCGGTTATCAGCAATCTCCGGCGCAAGGGCTGATCAACTTCGTTGTGGGCATCGTGTCTCTCTTCGTGGGGATCCTCGTCACTCGAGTTCTGCTGGAGTTGGCACTCGTTATCTTGCGCATCGCCGAAGGCATCGATCGCGCCACGCATCCTGGAACTTGATCGAACCCTCATGCATCCGTCGGCGGACCTGCCTTTCGTCTCGATTCTCGTCGGCGCTGCGCTGATTTCGTTACAATCGGGGCGTGGCTAATCCCCCACCGCCGCCGTCACCCATCACGGGCGTTTCTTTCTCCCCTGCTCGCGCCGTCCCTCGTTCATTCCTTGGCATCGAGTGGCCGCGCGACGTAACCCCGGCTGAACGCAAATCCCTCATCGCCGGCAGCCTTGGCTGGATGCTCGACGCCATGGACGTCATGCTCTATTCGCTCGTCCTTTCCTACCTCATCCGCGAACTCGCCATGAGCAGCCGCACCGCCGGATTCCTCATTTCCGTGACTTTGGTTGCCTCCGCGATCGGTGGTTTTCTTTTTGGAGTTCTCGCCGACCGCATCGGCAGGACTCGCGCGCTCATGGCCTCGATCCTTCTCTATTCGTTGGCCACCGCCGCCTGCGGCTTTTCCCGCACGATTCCCCAACTGGCCATCTTCCGCTTCGTCCTCGGCCTGGGCATGGGAGGCGAATGGACCACCGCGGCAGCGCTCATCGCCGAAACGTGGCGAGCCGAGCATCGCGGCAAGGCTCTCGGTTTCATGCAATCCGCGTACGCGATTGGCGAGGCCATCGCCGCGCTCGTTGTCGTTCTGGTTTTGCCGCACTTTGGCTGGCGCGCTGTGTTTTTCGTGGGTGCGCTCCCGGCTTTGCTGGTTTTCTGGATTCAAAAAAGCGTGCCTGAGCCGGCCATTTGGCAGCAACGCGTTCCCACCGCTCGCAGTGGTTTACTTACGCTGCTGTTGCAGAAAGATGTGCTCCGCAACGGCCTGCTGGCCACCGCCATGAACGCGTGCAGCATGTTCGGTTACTGGGGACTGTTCACGTGGATCCCGGCCTACCTTTCGCTTCCTGCTTCGCAAGGCGGCCGCGGCCTCAGCCTGGCTAAAACTACCACGTTCTTCCTTGTGCTTTGTCTCGGAAAGTGGCTGGGTTACGCACTGTTCGGTGTCTTCGCGGACGCCTTTGGACGTCGAAAACCGTACTTCATCTATCTTTTGGTCGCCGCCGCTCTCGTCCCGCTTTACGGGTTGGCGCGAAGCTCCTTCTGGCTTCTCTGCTTGGGACCGCTCGTGGCTTTCTTTGGCACCGGTTATTTTTCGGGATACGCGGCCATCGCCAGTGAACTTTTCCCGGGTGAAATTCGTGCCACCGCCATGGGACTCAGTTACAACTTTGGCCGCGGCCTGTCTGCCGTCGCACCCTTTGCCGTGGGCGCGCTCGCCGCAAAGTTTGGACTTGGTCCGGCGTTTTTTTTACAGGCAGGAGCTTTTCTCGCCGCGGCGCTGTTGGCCCTGCTGCTTCCTGAAACGCGCGGGCGCCAGCTTACTTGATCACGCGTTTGCCACTCGCGCACGCGATCGCGCGCCACCCGCGCGAAGCGTGTACTTCATTGCAAAAAAAAGCGCCTGGGCCAGCGCTCTTTGGAACTCGCCATCATCGGCATAGCGCCGCTTGGCAATGCGCCTTCCTAGAATGCTGATCTCCAGAGGATCCCGCCGGAACGGATACGGCTCCAGCGTCACCGCGTTGTTGCCCTCCGGTTGAATATCCCAATCCACTTCGCTGCCGCGATAATCCACCGGCACCGCGTCAATCGTCGCCCCTTCCAACGGCCCCAGGCAAAAATAAAGCGACAGGCGGTCCAGCGCCTCCAGCCGGTGCGAATTCACTTGCAGCCACTTTTCCTCCGCATATTCTTTCATCGCAGGATCCGCTCGCAAGTCCACCTTCAGCCGCAATTGCTGGAGCTTTAGCCGTTGCAGCAGATCACTCACCATTGTTGCTTCCTGCGCCTTAACGTACTTGGCGGAAAATCCTGGCATCGTCGCCCGCGTGCGATCATAGAGACCCGCGCAATGCATGCTGACCAGCAAACCCGCGTAACGGTCGGACTTCACCAGGCGGTCGATCCCACGCAGGTACAGCTCGATGTGCTCCTCCGTGGGAACGGACATGAAGCTATACGGCGAAAACGTGACCGGGTCCACTTCCGGCGCGAACTCCCACTCGCTCCAGCCATTGTCATGTTCTGTAGCCGCCAGGCAGAAGGAGTCTCGCGGCTCCGGCTTGCTGAAAACTTCATTCCCCCATTCGCGCGCAAAAAATCCCGACAGGACCGCGTGGTCCGTCTGCCGGATTAAGACAAAATGATCGCCCTGATCTTGAATGATCATGCTGCTGTCCTCGTTCGCAGCCGCTAGATACGCGCGCCTCGTGGAAAGGCGCTAGGGCTTGGCAGCGGGGACGCACCAAGCAACCCTGTTTAGAACTGCCCCATTATGCCCCCGCACCTGCCACGAATCCAGCTTCTTTGCCGCCAGCAAGAAAATGGCCGCTCCATGGCCCTCAACGCTCGCGCAGCCCTTCCCAAAATCGCAATAGTCCCGCACCCGCCAAGTCTGTAGAATATTCTCAACCACTGCGGGAGTGGCGGAACTGGCAGACGCGCAAGACTTAGGATCTTGTGGCCGAAAGGCCGTGCAGGTTCGACCCCTGTCTCCCGCACCAACCTTTCCGGCATGGCAAGGGCAAGTCGCGTGTGCCTTTCCTTCACGACTGCGCTTTATGCAATTCCTGCGGGGGATTCCTCGGCAAATTCGGCTTGATCCCAAACTGTTTCGATCCCCAATCACATAACTCTTCCAGCAGCGGAATCAGCGTCTGTCCAGCCGGGCTCAACGAATACGTCACCTTCGGCGGCACCGACTGCTCCGCCTTTCTGCTGACCACGCCATCTTTCTCCAATTCCCGCAACTGGGCCGCCAGCACTTTTTCGCTCACGCCTCGCAGCAAATTGCGCAGTTCCGCGAATCGCCGCGGCCCGAACGAAAAGTGCCAAACCGCCTGCACTTTCCATTTTCCGCTCAGCGCATTAATCGTCGCCTGCACCGGACAGTTGTGATGAGTCTTCATCGCGCGCTCCCGGCTTACAAAATTGTGCGTACTTCCCCGCTCAACAGCGACGTTATACCATGCCCTAGTTGCATTCGGCCCGCGTCTAAGTGTTCGTTCCGCAACTTCTCGCGAGCCACACCAGGCAGGAGAAAGAAAATGATCCTCATCACAGGTGCCAGCGGTACCGTCGGCAGAACCGTCCTACAGGAAGTATCCCGGACGCCATCCAACGTCCGCGCTATGTTTCGTTCCAAGGAAGAGGCCGCCAAGGCGCCCTCGGGATGCCAGCCCGTCCTGGCAGACTTTTCGGACAAGCCAAGTCTCCGCAAAGCTCTCGACGGCGTAACAGCTGTCTATCTTGTATGCTCTCCGATTCCTCAACTCGTCGAACTCGAAAGCAACGTCCTCGACGTCTGCAAGGAAACCGGCGTCCAGCATGTCGTGCTCAATTCCGCCCTCGGCGCGGGTGACTTTCCCAAATCCTTTCCCAGCTGGCATCGCAAAGTCGAAGACAAACTAAAATCCACCGGGATCAGCTTCACCATCCTCCGCCCCAATGGCTTCTTGCAAAACATCGTCGCCTATAACGCTCCCAGCATCCGCTCGCAAGGCGCCTTTTACGCCGCAATGGGTGATGCCAAAGTCAGCTATCTCGACGTCGGCGACATCGCCACCGTCGCCGCCAAAGCGCTCCACGCTGGCGCCCACGCCGGCAAGACCTACGAACTCCACGGCCCCGAGGCCATCTCCAACCAGGAACTCGCCAAGCGTATTTCCCGCATCGCCGGCCGCACCGTCAACTACCTGGACATTCCCGAATCCGCACAGCGCGAAGCCATGCTCGGCCTCGGCATGCCCGAGTGGCAAGTCACCGCGCTCATCGATCTTCAGCAATATTACAAACAGGGCGGAGGAGCGAAAACGGACGGCCTCCTGAAATCCTTGATCGAGCGCGACCCCGTCACCCTCGATCAATATCTATCCGCCAACGCCCGCGAATTTCGTGACCAGGCCGCTTCCGCCTGAAGCGGCCGAATCTCGTGCTCCCGAGCGCTGTAGTGGCGGGTCTTCAGACCCGTGCTCTTTCTTTGAGTCTTCAGTCCCCGAGAAATTGTTTTTTCAGCCTCGCCACAACTTGCGAATCAAGGAGACCGCGATGAGCACTTCGCCGAAACAATCTGAAATCAAAAATCCAAAAACCGCCATGACCCACTCCGAAATGAAAGACTTCATCCGCAATCATTTCGAAGAATTCGTCAACCGCAAAAATCTCCAAATCGGCGAAATCAATTTCGCCCCCGGCTTCGTGGATCACGGCGCCGACGTCCCGCCCGGCCTCCCTCCCGGCCCGCAGGGAGCCATCCAATACGTCGGCGCCGCCCTCAAAAAAGTTCCCGACCTTCACGTCACCATCGATGACCTCATCGCCGAAGACGATAAAGTCGTCGTCCGCAACCATTGGATCGGCACCGACGCCGCCTCCCACCAGCGCCTGGAATTCTCCGGTATCGTCATTTGGCGTATCGCCAACCGGCAAATCGTCGAGCGCTGGGCCTATCTCGAGCCTCCCCATCCCGCACACTTGTAGCGGCGGGTCTTCAGACCCGTGCCTTTGGTTTGTCCGGCTGGCCCCTCTGTATTGTTGGCAATGCTACTCCTGCATTCCGCACGTGAGTTGAAACGTCACTCGGACGGAGCCGTCGTTATTACAACTCGCGCATCCAGAGATTTTTTCTCTTACGAAAAATAGCTAGCATTTCGAGACACAGTACTGGTACATGGACTTTAATTCCTTTCTTCCTCCGCCCCGTGAAAATTTTACCGGCTTCTTCCACCTCCACGAGCAGCAGGGCCTCAAACGATATCCCCACTCCTTCGCCCTATGCCGTTGAATTCTCAGCCCCCTAGCAGATTCTTTGCCCCTCTGGAAGCGAACTTGCCTTCCTTATCCTGGGGCCAGAAACAATCAGGGATCTGCCCGCCCGGAAAACAAGACAACTCTGCACCGAGAAAAAAATCCGGCGCTTTAGGAGGCGCCCCGAATGAACTACATAACATGTGGCACCGTCACGCTCGGGGGCATTCTCGCTCTCGTTCCATCTATGTCTGCAAGAAATCCCAGCGAGGCCCGGACCGAACAGGATCGTCTTCAAAACGCAGGAAAAGTCATGCAGGAAATTCTCAATGTTCCCGATGACATCCCGCAAGACCTGCTCGACAAAGCCCGCTGCGTCATTGTTATGCCTTCCGTTTTGAAAGCCGCGTTTGTCGTCGGCGGCAGTTACGGGCGCGGCACCATGGTCTGCCGCACCGGCAAGAACTTCACTGGTCCTTGGGGCACGCCCGCCATGTACGCACTGGAGGGCGGCAGCGTTGGCTTGCAAATCGGCGGTGAAGCCACCGACTTCGTCTTCCTCGTCATGAACGACCGCGGCGCCAGCAGTCTCTTGCATTCCAAGGTGAAGCTGGGCGCCGACGCTTCTGCCGCGGCTGGCCCCAAAGGACGCGCCGCTTCAGCCGACACCGACGCGTATATGCGCGCCGAAATCCTCAGCTACTCCCGCGCTAGAGGCGCCTTTGCCGGAGTCTCTCTCGAAGGCTCCACTCTGCGCCCCGACGACGACGCCAATCGCAAGCTCTACGGCCCATCCGCCACCGCCGCAAAAATCATTCTGGAATCGGATGTCCCCGCTCCAGATGCGGCGCATGACCTGATCGCCTCTCTGCAAAACTCTTCGCCCCATCTCAACCGTTAGCAAATCTCGTTGGAATCGGGCCGAACCTTTACCCTCAGTAATCGTTCGGACCAAGGGTGCGGCCGTCTTTCACGGCGGCCACACTCATCACCAAGCTACAAACAATCAATCCGTAGTGCCAGTCGGGAGGAAACTTTGTTCTCAGACCACTTGATCATCATCGCAGGCCGCAGCATCACCATCACCAGTCATGACTCGCTTATGATTTTCATTTCTCTCGTAACGAGTCTGCTCTTCTGGACCGCTCTGTACTTCAGCCGAAAACGCATCGTCGTCCTGAAGCGCTCGGCTGGAACCGAGCAGCTTACCTTCGAGCTGTCCCGCATCGCCGACGCGCTCGAACGCATCGCCAATCGTCCCGACGACGACGCCATCGCCGCCGCCTCGCGCCGCCAACAACAATCGCAGCCGCCCCCGCCGCGCGACTCGAAAGGCAGCGCTTATTCGATGTTCGGCCGATAACCCCGCGATCCGCCGGTTCTTGTCTCCCGCGTTCGGCGGATGGACCAGTCTCCGCATCGCCGAACGTATTTCCACACGGCGGTCCGCATACCGCCCAAACTCTCCAGGCAGTCACTTGTAACCTTTCACCCGCACTTGCATCTTATTTGGTGTATACGTTTTGAGGATGATTGTTGAAACGAGTGCTTGCGCCCGCTCTTGCCAGGGAGAAGTTCGGACTCCGCACAGCTCAGCAACGTGACCCAAACGTTTTGGAGGAGAAGAAAATGAAGAAGATATGCGCAAGCCTTTTGCTGACTCTAATTGGTGCTCTCGGGCTCGGTTTGGCAGCCCAGGCTCAAACTCAAACTCGTACCGAAACCGTTGTGACTTTGCCGTTCGAGTTTGTCGCGAGCGACAAAACACTTCCTGCGGGAAGGTACACACTTCGCCCCGTTTCGGATGATCCCGCCGATGGACTTATCCTCAACAATTTTGAACATCACGCCAGCGTGATCGTGCATCCCATCGAGACCGAAAAAACCCCTTCCGCAAAATCCAACGTCGGGTTCCAGCGAGTTGGGGATCAACTCTTCCTCGATCGCATCCAGACCTCCGACACCGTTTATAACCTCCCGCTGTCACCCGCGGCCGTCTTACTAGCCGCCACGCCGTCGCCCAAAGGCTCTGCTGTTTCCGGCACTTCCGGAAGCAACTGAACTTCACTGCGGGAACCCCCAGGTGCCGAATTTTTGCACCTGGGGGGTTCTGATTCTGTTATCTCGTCACTCGCGCACCGCTCGCGGCGGCCTCAGCGAAGACGGTCCTCTCGCCGGCCTCGCTTTCTGACTGGCTCGCGGCGTCTGCTGTCCGCAGTTCGTGCCTACGAGCCGGCGTAAAGCTGAAAGGGCGCCCAATAAAACGGCTTCTTAAACACGGAGTCCGCATCAGCTGAATGCAGCAGCTTGAGCTTGGCATCGCGCAACGCCGTCGCGGGATCCTTGTCTTGAAACAATTCACCGTAAAATGCATCCATCAATTGCGGCGTGGAAGCCTCACTCACTTCCCAAAGCGCGCCGATGACATTGTGAGCGCCGGCTCGCAGGAAAGCCCAGGAGAGCCCCACTAGCCCTTCGCCGGAATACGCGCGCGTGCCGGATCCGTTGCAAGCGGAAATGGTCACCAAGTTAGCGTTGAGGTGATGCTTCACAATGTCCCGCGCATAAAGCTTGTACGAATCCCCTTCCTTACTGAGGATCACCGCGGACTCCAACGGACGCGTCTGGCTCGCCGTCCCATGCGTGACAAAGTGAACGTAAGAAAATCGCTCCGGGTTGCTGCCTAGGTACGCCGTGGGCGTGGCCTGCTTCCCTTCCAGAACTCTCGTCTGAGACGTCGCAAAGTATTTCTCGACCAGCTTCATTTCCTCTCGCACTTGCGGCAGCGGCGGGAACGCCGGGCCAGGCGACTCCGTATCGCCCACGAGAAAGAGGCTCTTCTCCTCCGGCGCAACGCGCGTGGCCGACGAAGCCAACAGAGAAAGCGAGTTCCCGGTCGTCAACGTAACGTCCTCAATCCAGAAATGCGGCTGCGGATCCGGCACAAT